>ENA-OREC01002336-OREC01002336.1-marine-metagenome-genome-assembly--contig:-NODE-2336-length-10387-cov-13.473909_pt1 | contig 10387 bp, 7 predicted proteins | sample MGYA00248626_ERZ508543 | MGnify/ENA primary metagenome ERZ508543 (study PRJEB26211, sample SAMN05518279) | marine metagenome | isolation source: Puget Sound, Washington, USA | host: Bankia setacea...
TACACAATAAAGAATGAGCCAATAGTTTGTTTATACTCATGTTTGGATTTCCCCTGATATTATGTTAATACAACTGGGTGTAGATTATATGAAATCAGTTGCGTTAAGGAAAAAAGGTATGTAAGGCAAATTTATTTTGATATTGAAAAAAACACTAGATTTTGTAAATACAATGTAGTAGCAATCTACCAATCTTACATTTAAGTCCATGCATTCATGTGTACACGTATTTACTTTTCCACAAGAACTTAGATATGGTATTTCTTATTTGGGCCTGTCGTAAATGAAATGTCCGTAAGGTTTAGGTACCGTAACAATTGATCACGGATAACAGTCTGAGTGTGAAACTTAGTTGAACCTCATAAATATTCATTAAAGATTGTTTTATATTGAAAAAAATATGTGTTTGCTATAATATGTGCAAAGGTTGCAGCTATAATCATGTTACTAACTGTATCACTCCGCGGGTTAGAAAGTAGTCATTCTTCATCAACATAGTATCGAGTATTCATCACAAACCATGCGGAGAGCTCAATCAAATCCCAGATGGGAGTTTATTACGCCAGATGGGGAGTTGTAATGTCTCGCTGGGACCCAGATTGTTTCCTAACGGGGCTCTTAGAGCATTTAGATCTTTGTCGGGGCCAGTGAGAAGGGGGTAAGGGGGCTAGGGTCATTCATTATATGAGGCCATGCAAGCCAAGTTTCACTTTCAACACCCTATGACCTTCCACTGACAGAGGGCGGGTGAAGAGGTCATTTGTGGAATAGAAAATGTAATTGAAACGGGACACAATGAAAGAGGTCATAAAATGCTACTTCGTTACAATCGAACGTTAGTGTGTATTGTGGACGAATGCTTATATTATTGTCAAACGTGTCATCTATAACAGAGATAAAACGAACCGACTTCCTGAAAGTTACTGGTAAATGACGATTAGATGTTACTGAAACAGACGACAAGAAGAACGACCGCATGTCCCATATTTAATTACATGCTAACGTATTGTCTATTATTCAAGTATACTCATTCTACTAAAGATAAGATTCAGGAAATCGAGTTTTCGTTTCCAGTAAACAATACATGTTTCATATATTATGCAAACTATATATGGCATGCAATCAAATAAAAGTTCTGTCAGCCAAACTAAAAGCAAACACCCCCGAAACCACTATTACATTATTTGTTTCAATAGACAATATTACAGTCATTTCTTTAAGAAAGGAAGCACTCCTGTATTTTAGAAAACACACGACATATTCAAACAAGGGTTGGTTACACCATCCCTGGCCTCATTCGATTCGTCACTTTCCAGTTTGAAATGCAGTTTATTGTGACCTTTCGACTCCCTTTATTGTCCCTTAAAATGCTGGTGTGAATAATGATGAAGATAGAATCAGCCATCTCCCAGCTTCTCTCTGCCCGGCGAAAGTCTTTGGTGGAGGGTCTAAATCACCGGGTTATTCTAGATTATACGGACGGCAGTTTCGAGCGATTGAAATATAGTGTGAGGGTTCATAACAGAGATTGCGGAAGATAGCGCGACTTGGAGTTAAACTCAATCAATGTGTGAAGGGTTGAAGTTGAAAGTTAGCTCACTATTACAGGTAAAACATGGCATATTGTATTCTACTGCATATTTTGAAGCTACTATGTTTATTGTACTATTCTATACTGTTATATACAAATAATTCCAAAGCTTTTTTAAATAGTTTGCATTTACAACGTTAGTTGTTTTGTGGATGGTTTGTTACGGACGTGTGGACGAAAAGTGAGCAATTGACAAAAGAATTGACCACTTGACATAATGACCTCTAGACTAAAGGACAACAAAAAGAAAACCCGAATGGTCAGTCACAACTCCGCCCCGCTGGACAAGGAGCTTCTATTGATCAAATCGTACATTAGCCACTACGACAGATGTTAGCAGAGCAGTCTGGGTAATTTCACGCCCTCTACCGTCACGTCTCATTACCCCATCCTCTTTCACTCCACACTTCAAAGTAACGTATAACTGTACAAATGATTCTGAATAAAAGTATTATTTTCACATATAATAAATCGTTGATCAATTGAGTTGATATATTAATGGGAAATCGATTTGATGGTAAAAGGAGAAAGGGGAATATAATTACAATAACTGCTACTGTATTTGAGTGTTGATTGTTGATTGTAGGTGATCTAATCGATTAACGGAAATATTACGAATCGAGTTTTTGTCAAATTTTCCAACATGTCCGCCACCGGGTAATAATACATTCATCAAAATTGTAGTGCGCGTTGGAGGTCTATTGTGCTTGTTTTATGTGGTTATGTTTTATGTTACAGAGTAAAAAAACAACATCTGTAAACCGTGGGACTCTACCTGTCTGTACATGACTATGGTGTAATCAGAAAATGATACTGGGTGTTGCCATGAACACGATGTCTAGATGACATGCATGTTACGGATTTTCTTTTCTTCGTGATAATCCAAAGAAGCAGGCGAACATCATACATCATAGTCGTGAATGTACATCTAATCGTATCGCCAGTTTTTGTGTTATTAATGTGCATGTGTGTGACGTGTTTCATACTAATGTAGTTTAAATACCCATTGCTTATTTTAATGCGGAATCACTAGGGTTGACAAAGGACCGCTATAAGGACTGTTTGCTAGTAAGAATATTCGCTATTGCAACTGCTTTTTCTTATTTATACTGCTATTTTACTTTAAGACGATTTGCCTTTAAGACTGTTTCCGGCCTAAATACAAATGTAGTGGTCTTTTATCAGAAAGTCACTGAAGTAATCAACATTTGTTTTAGAATGTTATGTAATATATCATAGCATAGTAAGTAAGAAAATAGATAGAAAAGGGTACAGTACGTGTGGAAAAGTAGCTTACCGCCTTCTGTAGGATCTAGTCGTCTGGCTCGGCGGCCATGTTTAGAGTTATTGTGTACGAACATATTGTCAGATACAGCCAGTAGAGGTCCGTCCACCGTCACCGTCGTGGTTACTGCTACCTGAGATGGTAAATAAAAGGCAAAGATGTAAACTACATATAATTTACAGAAACAAGGAGACATGCTCACACAGTTTTATTAGTAGAACTACTGTTTTTTTATTATCATGATTATATAATGGGTGTAAGTAAAAATGTTGTAAAAAAAGTATTGGAACATCCGAGCATATTACTCAATATATTTTTATTTTTTATTTTAAAGTGCCATGTAAAATGAAGAAAAAACATCAATATGCTGATGATTCAAACAGTATCATATATTGTCAGTATATTAAACTAGTAAACAGTAACGTCTTAATTGTTATATCTGGGAATAAATTGTGTGCGCGTCTTACAAACGAGTTCACCTGGGCGATAACATTAACATCACGTGCGTTGGCTATAATTCAAAAGTGCACACCAATACAAACACGGAAGATCATTAATATTGTATAAGCCTTATTCTGCACAGTGTTTTATAGTCAACCAAACGAATCACAAACAACTTGTTCCACGATATTTCTGTATGTGCACCTAAAGACTAATTTCTAAATATATAAGGGGATAACAGTTTATCTTTATACGAGTAATTCAGCAAAACATTCAAATAATGACCTACAAACATTATAAGATCGTAAAGCATACTCCAGAGATCGACACAAATGTTTGACCTTATGAATAAATTACCAAGGTGACGTAACTGGGTCAGCAAGGCAGGTAATGTATTGGTTTTAAAAGAGGTCTCCATACTAGCAATGGCATTGGGGGATAGTTTGGGTTCTCGTTTAGATTACGTTCTATACCCAGTTACTGTGAAGTTGGTAAGATTATTACTAAGGAAGGAGAACGTACCTGAAATCTACGCATATCTCTTGGGTTGCCAGCATTTTTCAGACAGTTTTGATTGCACTTCATGAAAAACTTGAGGAAGAATCTGAAAAAGACAAAACAGAAACATGAAATTCAATAATAATAAACATATAGTATACTCACCAATCATTGGTACAGACACACATATTTGTACATGTGAATATAGTGTAGTATAGTATAGTGTTAAGTTCATCATAATGAGTATATTTATATAAAAATGCATATAGTTTATTTTGTTGTTTATTAAATGTTATCTTTTATATCTTTATTCACTTGCTCTCTAACGCGTGTTTCGTTTATGAATTATTACATTTACTATACTATTCGGTCATATATTCGTTCTCCTGTACAATCTTTCATTCATATATACATCTGTGTAGTCATTATTCTTTCATTCATTCATTCATTTATTCATTCATTCATTCATCACCACATCCATTCATCCATTCAGTCAATCTTATAGTCATTCATATACTCATTAATTTATCAATAAACCCCCTTTATCCATACATCCATTCCATTACTGTCCCTGCCATTTCATTTATTCACTTACATTCTTTCTTCATACCCTCACTCTCATTAAATAAACACTCGTTCAATTTATATCTCTAGTCTTTCATCAGTCAAATTGTTTTTATTCATAGAGCCATTCGTCAATCAAGATATTTAATTATTAATAAATCTCAGCGTGTTAATTTGTTTCTTATCAATGAGTCATATTTTAAAAGAATCTCCAGTCATGTATATTATTTTGCCCAAAAGATATTGTATGTTTATGCATTAAACTATTGAAATTTGAAACTTGAAACAGTCTCCGTCAAAAGCGCATTCGGTAATGTTCGTATTTCTTGGATATAGCTCGTTAACCGCAGAATTAACGTACATAAATATGCATATTAGTAAAATAAGTAACCGACGAATACCCAGCATCATGTCGGACACCCACTATACATTGAATTATTTATATGAAAACAACTATTTAAGTGGATATTTATATATATATATATACATTAATTAAAGACCTTGATGGAGTAAAACAGTTAAATGTTGTTTACATTAGGACAAACGTTGTCAAATTAAACACATGATCATACAGGCGGCATTTCGGATGCTTTGATGCGCAGAGCCGAGCGAACGGAAGAAAGGATACATGGACCGAAACTAATCGAAAGAATGAATGAATTTCTAAACAGAAACAACAACAAAAAAGCCAACACTCGCATTTCTACATAAACAGAAGCACTAGATGTACTTAATAAAGCCATTAAACTGTGTTTCAGTGCTCAATTCCCTCGGTAGCCAGCAACTTGAACCAGATCTTTGACGATCTCAACGTTGACTTTTACGCTCTACAGTTCCCAATCAAATGTAAGAATTACTAATTGTTTGCCCCAAGGTAGTAATTATAAATTTATCAGTACTTTATTTGATCAGAGAAGCGTAGTTGAATGATTACAATGCATGCGAACAAACCCTATACCGATAAACACGATTTTACTGGAGTATAACATAAATTATTCAGCAACCCAAAGTCAAGTTCGTAGCTGGTGTTTCGCGTGTGCATTAGTAAATTCTTTCTCCGAGGTCTGTATTTGAGAGGAGAGTGATAAGGTTAATGAAATGGGACATGCGGAACACAGCTCAGCCACAGCCAAGGCTCGAGAGCGCACGTCAGGTGTCAAGCATGGCAGTGTACAAGAGAGACATGCGAGCATGGTTGAGGAACGTTGGCGCAAAGGACGGTTAACATGTTGGATGATAACCCATTTAAACCCATAAGCCACAATAGTTGTAAAAGTTATGTAAAAGCAAACCGAGATTATAACATTAAGAACACATAAGTCGAGTAACAGTAATGAAAAAGATCACAAAAGGAGTAAGAACACCACCGACGAGTATCGGGAAAGTTAAAAAATATAAATTAATGCATGTATGTCGTATTTAAACCAAGTGCACAACTGTAAAACGCATCCCAAAAACGTAACCATAAAACATATTTCGATTAAAACATAAACCGAAAACTAACAGTATAGGCATACATAACCTAAATATCAAATATCACAATTGTAAAAGCACCGGTATTATCAAAATAGTTCATACACGTAGTGAAGACGTCTCATAAAACGTGTCAAACAGGAAAGGTGTGTTAACGTTTCATGGCGAAAGAATGTGTTCCAGATTGGTCTGCAAGAAGTCAAAGCATGCCAATAAAACACTTGTGTGAAAACGATGTCCCACATGTTCGCGTCTGAAATGCTAATGTGAGGCAGTGCTAATGCAAAACACAGTCAAACTTATCAACGCTATGAAACAGTCAGTAAACAGTAAATTTGATTGTTTGATGGTACTAGTAACTGGGTTTTAAAGCCCCCTGACACAGTTAAACCGCATTGAATGAAGTGGTGACGGCCTTTTATAATTGTCAATTCACTTTTACTGCACACTAATTCACATGGGCTAAACAATCCATGCTATTTTCACATTCATGAATTACCCATAACTAAAGCACCTCTTAGCTTGTTACGATTAGTTCAAGCTTCTGATGTTTTATTTCGATTAGGATGAATTAATATTGATAGGATGAAATGAATTCTGGTGCATTATACTTTTACAAGATCTCCTTGGTGGTTTAAAAAGGTAATATTCAAGATCGTATTTGCAATACCAATTAATAGCCTAATTGCGCTTTAAGTAGTTTTCATTTCGCCCATCAACTAATGCACAAGGTCTTAATTGTCATAGAAAAAAAGCCATCAGGATTTCATCAAGATTCATCAAACATTCAGTTTTAACGACCTCTAGCATTCTGTCAGTCTATCAACTAGTCCTGACACAAACGTTCCGGTAGTTATGCAATCGTTTCCAGCCAATACAGGGTCTTAATTGTTCCCCGTCCTCGCACCTCCCGACTAGATTAACATCACACACAATCAAATCTCTATTTAAAATTAATCTTTATTGAGGTCCCTTAACCCCCAACTGGCAATTGAACCCTTGTGCAGACGAGTGAAATTGCTCGCCCCTAAACACGGCTAATGTGTAAAATCAACAAGTTGCTTCACACTCTCAGTGTCTCGGTGATGGTTGCTCAGTTTCCTGATTTCAAAGCAATCCCTTGGGCCAAATATAGAACAAGAACCTGCTTGTGAAAAACGATTCATCCCAACAAACGATAACAGAAACCTAAACACTAATATAAATAATTTGTGAATGGCCTCTGCAGGTTTACTTTCCTCTGATCCTCTGTTACTATGTTTCTCCTCAGACGGTGGGTCCACTGGGAGCAGAATTAGCGACAAATCATTAGCCAACCGAGCAAACAAACTAGACGTAAACGATGTCAATATTACTGGTCCCCAAAGACGTTTTAGCCAGTCTTAAACAACCAGTCTATAACCATCTCCAAACAAATAAAGTCAACAGTTTCTACGAGATTGGAGGCCCCGGTGGGATTCCAGCCAACAATCTTTCCAGCTCGTACTCTCTCTCCGCATTATCAGGTAGCCTGTGTACGTTTGGGACTTGCAGGAAAAAATGGTTTGAGATTAGCGAAAACAAATTAAACACTAGACTTGGCTGGAGACTATATTAACCAACCCTGGGGGACACCCTTTAAATAAATATATCTGAAGTTTCCAACGCCTTATCTGTTAGATTAGGGCAACGTTGAGCTAAAAGACATAGTAAAGAAACATAACATTTGCTTGCTAAATTTCCACAGGGGACTGCTGAACATAGAACATAATTATGTATATTTAGTAGACGTTGTCTCCTGCTTTATTGATTCTAACTGACAGGCTACGAATCACTAATGGTAAAACCGTAATATACAGCGCCAACACGGGCAAGGCTTTTGAATAATAGAACGGGATATAGAGATAGAGAAGTTGACAGTGTCTGAATTATTTAAATCATTATGGTTTCACATTGCTATCGCTTCACTGACTTTGTTTGCAGGGGCTTTTGTTCGTCGTAAGGACCTTCCATTGTTAAAATTAAGCACTTCACTTATAAGTTTGAAACATCGGGTGGTATAAATAGGTGTAGAAAACAACTTTACCGGAATGACAATGTTTTGCTATGTTTTTGTTGTTGCGCAACTTGAAGTTTGAACATATAAATAATATATAGTTTAAATGCTTTGACTGTGAACCCTATAATATGCCTTCCTCTGGGTATTTTAAAATGAAATGTCAACATAAATGATCTTGTTATTGCTTTTGATCAGTTGAAAGTTAAATTAACAAAGAAACTAATTTTAACAAAGTGATGAATAAGAAATAGCTAAACTAAAAGCATCAAGTAAACAAGGCTGTAAAAGCAAGTAAAACATTGAAATGTCACGATATCCTATGTGCAATGATCAAGATAGAGTTACACATGCAGAAAATTGAACCATGGTTGGTCGGTTATATTAGTATGTGTCCATTGATTATTTTAAAATTGTTGATTCATATATAGGCAAGATTAAAGGTAAACAAGCCTGCACAATAGAATAGAACACAGTAACACCCATAGTGTATGTAAGAATGAGTATAGCAAGACAACTAATTTCAAGCATTGGAATACGTGTGGTTGTTTTCTCAATAATAGCCTTAACCAAAACTTAACCATGCTAACACAGGCACCTAGGTTAAACAACACTGACATGCGTCGAAGGACACAAAACATCGCGCTAATTAACTTTTCCAGGAAATTAAGAAAAAGACGTAATTTGAAAGAATCGATTATGACGCATGCGTATTAAAGTTTGTTTTGCCCTGGTCTGTTTCAAGAGAAAAACCATAAAGTTAGAAAATTTAAAAAGAAATGACATATTAATAGTCTCACTTGGGTCTGTAATTCTAGTTATATTGTTTTCTTTCTCAGGTCAGACAATTCTTGACGTAACAAGAAAGAAATGAAAACCAAGCTTCTGAGTAAGTACGTACATGTATGTTGATAAAGTTCGCCGTTTGTATTTACAATTGCGTTTTGTTTTCAATACAAATATGCACGGACGTATATTATTCAATTTTACTCAGTACTCACAGGAAAATAATCCTACTTCGAACGCTGGTGTTTGGTTTTAAAGTCATTAGTGTTAATGCAAAGGAAAATCAAAGTGATAAATATAATAAAATTGATGCCGATGTTTTTTCTCATGGCATCACACACATTTTCTTGGATTGCAGAGCGTTTGATGGATGGAGAGAACCCGAGATCTCGCTTAAGTGAATCATCTGCCCCCTAATTGAATCCAATCTATTTGATTTAAGCGACGATCAATGCTTTTGATACACAATATTGGGACTTTAACGCCATTTTAAAGCTGTCTTGATGCGAAAGATGGAGAGAGAAAGAGAGGGAGAGGCAGTAATAGTTTGATTGTTTGAAGAGCAGTGATTGTGGCACTGTTGCTGATGGTTATTATAGTTGTTGATAATGACGATTATATATAAATAAAGACTTTTATTAACGAGAGTGCTTATTAAAAGTACATCTATCTTCCATAAGGCCCCCAAAACAACATAGTTTAACAACAATAACATGTTGTTGGCGGCGTTGTTGGTAGTAATGATGTAGTTACTGTTGGTTTTTATTGCGGTTATGGTAATGACAATGACGACACCGATGCTGATGTTAACGTTCACAATGAAGATAATGATGACAATGATCATGTGACGTGTGGCAAAATACGGCTATGTGATAGCAGCATAGAGTCTGATTAAACACAGTTGGACAAAGGCTTGAGGTCCAGTATGAAAAAAGAATAAGGCTACAATGACAAAGGCTTACACAACTTCAGTGAATATACGTACTGAGGTATTAATTAGCCTCATATCAACCAAATACGGCTGAATAATCGGGAAATATTTCATCCTGAATACAGACATCATTTAGGTCTATCCATTAAACTCCCGGAGGAGGAAAAATGAATTGGCTCGACACCGGAGTGGCTCCCGTAGGAATGGGCAATTAGGTCTCTATTTGTTACCCGGTGCGTCCTGTGAATACAAGATTTGCAACCCCAAAATGTAACACAAGTATCCAAGAGCAGCGCCATGGGAGAAATGTAGAGAACACTAGTAGAGTCTGTGGAAACTTGGGTGAAAGATGTATGTTGTTCTGAAGACGTTGGAAATATGCTCGAGGGACCAACTCTGGCTACCAGTTGCAAGATGACTTGGCCTGCAGAGGCGTCCAAATGAAGGGTTAATAATTACTGAATGACGTCTTACAAGGGTCATAGCAACCGTCTGTGACAGAACTGTACTCTCATGTGACACAACGGTTGACAAGTAAAATAAATGAGTTAAAGAAGTATAGACCACTGTTTCCTTATAGCGTGTATTATACATCTATGATTGCCAGCAAAGTGTATCCTCCTTTCACAGTGTTAGTTTATAGTTTATACTAATTTATTTTAGTTCGATTGTGAAACAAGCACTATTTTGCTTATGTAAATCACGATCGAATCCGTTCCTGGAACCAACCAGTACTAAGCAATTAGAGTAAAGTTTCTTGCTCAAGGAAACAACGGGGGCCTT
>ENA-OREC01002337-OREC01002337.1-marine-metagenome-genome-assembly--contig:-NODE-2337-length-10385-cov-14.450621_pt1 | contig 10385 bp, 6 predicted proteins | sample MGYA00248626_ERZ508543 | MGnify/ENA primary metagenome ERZ508543 (study PRJEB26211, sample SAMN05518279) | marine metagenome | isolation source: Puget Sound, Washington, USA | host: Bankia setacea...
TGTAACAGAACTTAAACACTTAATCCGGCTATAACCAGGACACCATATAGTTTGTTATCAGCCTCATGCAACGTGGTCATCTATTCTAGAAACTTGAGCTTCCCTTCATTCAGCTTTGGCTCCTTAATTAGAGGGCCATTTTACTGATGCAATAAATCTGTAACTTGAGCTACACATGATGAGAACCCCGATTATTGCCATCTTCCCAACAATTGCTTCTAATTATAAAATCGAATTGTTGTATTTCCCCCTATTTGGAATTGTTGTGGCTTTTTTTCCTTTTTTTCTATCTCTGTGTCAATTTTCCTGCGATTTTTCAATGCATTTTCTTCCATATTTTGGACAAGTAGTATGTTTTCCTAGAGTCTTATTCTGTCATATAAATGTTCACATTTGCTCTGGGATTGTTTTCCGTCGTTGCATCTGCGTTTTGTATATCTGGACTTGAACTGAGGTTTTCTCGGTGTCTTCTTATGTGATATATATTTGTATATTTCAGACTCGTTGTAATGTTGCTCAGTATTAAATCATAGTGTTTTATATTGCCATATTTGGGTGTTGTGCTTGACTTGACTTTCTTGCTCTGCAACTCTAGTTGTTTAAATTGACGTTCCTTGTTTTAATTGTTTGCTAAGTGTTGTTTTAATTAATAACATAAATAATATATCAGTAACTCTTCTATTGATACAGTTCGTACACAAGTGACAATTTTATTTGTATGGTATTGCTTCATGGTTGCCTTTAATGGAATTAGTGGAGTAAAACTGTTTTATTCATGCCAAGTCTGGTCACGTTGTATATTTTCTCAACCGTTATGTGTATTGTTTAATTTTTTTCTCTTCTATTAAACTATCGAAAATGAATCTGCAGTTGTCTTGTCAATTCTGTAAATGGTGTTTTTCCCAACCATATTGTTAACATTGTCTTTCATACAACATTTAGTTATATTTTCGATTTGATTCAATGTTGGCACTGTTTTTCATCTCCCGCTCTGAGAGTAGCTTGTATATTTAATTTGTTTGCAACAAAGGTAGTTACTATACATGTCAACGTTGTAACATTGTTTTAGTTTCTTAGTTCTTTAGTTTTTCTCATGTGATTATCAGTTTTCGTTATTCCATGTAATTCCAATATTTGCATTATTTATTACTGCTTTAAACAATATACTTGTATTTTGAAAAGAATGAAAATCAGTGTTCAGATAAATTTGTAAATTCATATTTGTTGCATTATAATTTAACATTTTTTGTTTGGTATTCGTGATGTAGGTTAGAATTAGGTTTTTATAACAGCTTGAAACGTGTTTTTTAAATAGTCCTTAGACACTGTTATTAAGATGTCTCGTAACTTTCATAATATTGACCCTTGTAAATGCAATACGTCAGTGACACAACTCCAGTTAATATAATGCGTGTTTACTCATTTGTGTGTTCGTTCGTTCCAAGCTACGGGATATTCTTGTTTTACTGGTGGTTTGTCGAGTTTTCCGTAAATGTTTATCTATGTTTGCTTTAAACAGCCTGGAGTATTCTTCGTTGGAATCTGATATTCGCAAGTACATGACAACTTCTCTTATCGTGTAGTTTTTGCTGTTTGGTTTCGTCCAATTAACTTCCACATTTGTCCCTGTCATTTTTAACACAGTTGTTCATTAAATCAGCAAAAACATTTCTTTCCAGGAACTGAGGATCTTGTATTTCTCTGAGAGCTTATCGACGCGAACGGAAGAATCTTTTTTTCATATCTTTCTCCGTGCTAGGACTGTCGACTAATGACAGTATTAAACCGCCACTTCCAATACAAAAAGGGTCCGATGAAAACCCTTGTTTGTTTTCTGATAATCACGTTAGCCCGCGTTTGCCCTGGCAATTTCAGATGGTATTGTCAATATAATTTCTGGGCAAATGTTTTCTACTTTCTGACATTAATCCTTACAGAAGTTGACACTTGGATGGTATCTTCATTGTATCTAACTTGCAAATATGCAATTATGTGTCGAATATAAAGCAATAAAAGATCTACGAGGGGACGCCAATCTGAAATAAGCTGTATCAGGATAACCAATGTTTGCTTTGAACAATGGTAGTTTGTTTGATCTTGAGAAGAAACAACTATCTCATATATTATCTCGGATATCAAAAATGATTAGTGTTTTGTATTTAGTACATACCTAATTATCATTAAATAAGACGACATTTCCCATGCTATAGTATCATATATATATATTTGTATTCTGAATATGTTAAATAAAAAGGCAATTATTATGTGCTAGAAATGTAATTGTAAAATACAGATATCATGTACTAATTTTTATATATGTAACTATTCATTCATTCGCCACACATTTTCGTCTATATATTTATGTTTACAAGTACAATTCATACTTCAAGAATGATTAACAAGTTACAGCAAACAACTTGCGTTCATACTTAACATTGTTTATATCTCATGTTAATGTTCACCTTTTAAATTCATAATTTCCATGTAAAATAATATATTCAGGGAATGTGTAAATCGGTATCCCCAAGTATATACTTAGTTATATGTTAATAATAAACAATAGTTGTAGCCTTAATGACAATATTGCAAATTAAACAACAGTGGAGACCTAAACAAATAAATATGTATATGCGAAATATGCTAAATGTGTTCTTCGCTTTCATGGTTAAGCTTGTTGTTTGTCTTCTGGTCGTTTTTGTGTACATTATATCATTTTAGAATACTGTTGTCACGTGTTTTGTATATGAAACCATTGTTAACGGCATTAGAGCCAACCTGTATCTTTAGCCAAACCTTCCAAACTACAATGAAGCTCAATTTGCATAAGAATTCAAAATGCTTGGGTATCAGTTTCCAGATTTCAGACGTGTAGGGGTGAAATGTTACAATCCATTTATCCCAGCCTATAATTTAGGATATTAAGTACGAAATTCTATTAAAGTTTCGCACGGGTTGAACATTTAGAGACCAGCAGTCTTCTCTCTAGTTTCTGGGACTACACTGTTAACATGTTTTCAAGATCATATTGCATTAATGCCTGAAATAACAAAACCAACAATGGGCGATGGTGTTTCTTTTGGTGTTTTATCATTTATAACAATGCTCATTAAAACTGGGATAGACTATCTAGCCTTTCTCATATCCAATCTGTCATACGGACTACTTGAAACATTGCTACACTCATTTAAGAATGAAACTGGGTTGATTCGGGTGATTCCTTCCCTGACAGACTTCCAATGGTATCTAAAGTTATATGACTGTAAACTATTATTCAAAATAGGTACATATATCCGATACAGAGCTTGGGAGGAACGAACACATATTACGACACAATGCAAGCACGTTTCCAATAAATGGAATATTTATACTTAGATGTGGACTAAAATTCGTCATAGTTGAATATATTAATTAGTGGTGCCCACAATGTTTATGATAGCATGTACAGCAAGTGTTTGGCATCCGCTTTGGTTTGTTGGTGTTTTCTTTCCCGGCAAACCCTCTTATGTTCGGTAGGTTTTACAGTTACTTTCAATTGTGTCGATATTTGCTGTTATTTCCATTCGTATCGAACACATATTTGGATATATATGTCAACTTGTACTTGAATATGCATCAAATTCATAACTAAAATAAATAAATTGTATATTTAGCATCAACTAATTTGTTGGAATTTTGTTATGGATATGTATCTGACAGTTTATTTGAATTAACATGAAGTTCTTTACTCGACATCACATTATGCTGTCTTTGTTGCCAAAACATTGTGTTGGTGATAAGTTACTTTTATATTTCACAAGTTGCAGTTTTCGGCGAATTAAACAAAAAATACTAGAACCAATCAGAATAAACTAAGATGGCATTTCACTTGCATCTTCTCACAGTGTACTAAAGAGCCTACTTTGCCCTCTCTATTTGAGTACACGTCCTCTTAACAGATGAATTTACAACCCTTTTTATCACACATACACGATCTCTGATTATCACAATAAAACTGCAATAAATAATATTCAAAGGCAACTCTAAATCTACCATGCTTTCTTATTTAACTGCCTTTTTTATTAATATGATTTTGCGTATGATGTATTGCTACATGGTGGCATTTGTGATTTATGAACTTACTTTGAAATTGAATGAGATGCACAAATTTCAGTTACCTGTAATTGTTGTGGAATGATATAAACTATGTTTACAACTTATGGCTGTTTAAAGCAGGAAATGTTTATGTATTAAATAAAATCATGTCGTGAATGCTGCAACAAAGATATATTGATTTGGGAATAAATTAAATGCTGTTGGTATTTAACACATTGAATAATTCAGCGAATTGAAAACTAATACATAAACCAATAATATGTTTCTCTTTCCGCAAATCGGAGAATATCAGGTGACAATGACTTGTTTCTTTTTCTTAAAGTATTGATAGCCACAAATAAAACATAGAGCTAAGTATAGTTCTTCTGTACCGTATACTAGTAAACAAACAAGGAGTTGATGATTTAATTAAGCTCGTGTCAAAAACTGTAATTAGCATTAAATCATTTACACTGTGAGTCATTGCTCCCTTTTTGTTAAACCAGTCATCTTGATCCTTCAACAATTAAACCTTATATGTAAAGGTTTTTTTCATTTAAACAAACCAATCAATGCGATCTGAGATGTTATCGTTCGCGTGCGGTTAAAATATTTTAAAAAGAGGTTCTGACAATGGCTTACAACACCTAAAGTTTAAAATAATTCTTAATTCGTAAAATATTGATGACGAGTAATGGCCAAAAGCCCTGCAAAACCTTGATCAAAGACTTAATCAGGGAAAGCCAATCAGGTGAAATCTGTTTGTGGGTTCAATTGAGCATTTATAAATCCCTTTTTAGCTCAGGCTTGAGTCTGTTGGTGGTCCAGACTTCGTAATAAGTTTCACTTAAGTTTATTGTCTGTAAGTGACTGTTTATAACCAGTTCTGAGCACATAATGGGTTTTATATTTCGAAACGCGTTGTGTTAATTCCTCAAATAAACGCTTAGCTATCGAATTAGTTCTGCTGAAAACTTTATATTTTGAAGTATTTTATTATTCTACTTGATATTTTTTTTGAAAAAGTAAACAACTGTAGAGGTAACTTTGATTTGGTATACTATAAGTAGGTACAATTATCAAAATTGAATTCAAGCTAGTTTTAGTACATGCATATATTGGTAAAACGTGTTGTACCTCATTAGATGGAAATAATAAAATAGTTGAACTTGTAGACATTCGAGTTATTACCATAAGTAGAATGTTTTGATTGGTGTGTTTAGTATTTATGTATGTACGTATGTATGTATGTGATCAATAATGTTTTATTAATTATGTTTAGTAATAAGGAAACTGGAAGTGTTTAATGAGGCTGCACTATGTATACTACAGTGATGTGTCTGGGGTGGTAAACTTATAAACTATATAATGGTAAATGTATTGATGGATTTCAACCTTAATCCTTATGTATCAGCTATATTGAACGATGATGTCTTGTTTGTTACGTTGGGCACATCATCCACTAAATTGACGGAGAGAAGTGTTGGCAATAAATTCCTACAATGGGCTAAATGGTTTACAATCATGTATACTACAAACGTTGAAAGCATATTCCATTTTCCATTTACCATACAGATATAGACGTTAATATTGCGTGATCAAAGCTTAAACCGTACACTATTCAGGTCGTATTAGTTTCTGAAGTTAGTGATGTATACTGTTATTCCGTATGACTTTGAAACACATACCACTATTATATACAAGCTGATATGCATAATTCAGTGAGCCTGTCATACAATGTAATTCTACACCAGTTTAAAGCCAATGAAACCATACAATTAAATACTAACTCATCCTAAACAAGAAAGCATGTTAAGCTCTATCAACTATAAGTATGCCTCTTTTTTTATATGGAATATCAGTTTACAATGGTATATATCATGCAAAAACAAAGCTGTGACAACTTGTGTAATAAAATATAAAAATACAAATAAATTATAAATTACAAGTCATAAATGTGGTAAAATATTTACAGTGATAAACTTGTAGCGATTGTAGCTGATATTAAACCGTACCCTATAGTACAACTCTTTTCTGAAAAAATATGAAATATACATTTCCGTTTAATATCCCATATTACCCAACAATGTTCATGTATATTTTCAAGTGGTCACCAGTCACCTGCAATACGTTCAACGCTGAGCAACAACCAATACTCACAACTGTGTTACACGCAAGTTTAACAATAACATAACGTGAGTGCGATAAACATGAACTGAGTTTAATATATTAGATTGAGATATCAGATATTTATAACTCACGAAAATGTTATAAATTTGAGTATAAACTGTTAAGTTGTTTGTTTAATCACCTGCATGTTCCGGGAACAATAATGCATTTAGTATATAACAACGATAAGAAAACAATTATATTTCTAGACCACAATTACTAAAAAAACATGTTTGAGACAAGTGCATATAAAGAAGAAGACATTGCATGTAATAGGTAACGTGAACTTGTTCCACACTGGCTTGACGTTACTTTGTTTCCAAAGCAACGCATTAGTCGTAAAGTATAAATAAAAAATATACCAAGTTAACATTTGTTTTATTTCAAGAATACCAAGGACTGTTTAAGCGTTAACGAAGACTTGTATCAGTAAAACACCACTTCTTAGACAACTATGTACGTGACCTTCATAGTTTTATAATACGTTATTTAACACATACTTATTGATTGACTCAATTCGTATGAGGGTAAATATATAGTTTACCTAGAACTAAACGACGTTAACCCATTGGAAGAGTGTACACATTTCGAGTAAAATAGTAGTGTGCATTACATTTAGTTGAATGCATGGATATACGAAATGTGTCTACATTAAAGTGAAGTTACCAACATAGTACACATTTCAACGAGAAAAGATCAACATTAAGAATGATATCAATGCGTATTTCTTTACTGTTTATCTTGATTACACAATGGTTTGTAGGCTTTCAGACCTAATGAATATTTGGAATATGTATATCCGAAACAATATTCAATTCAATGAGAGGAATATAAAATTTGCATTATTACATCGATAGTGGAGGGTTGTGTTTCGGACAACTGGAATAAGCAACTGAAATAAATCTTTACTGTGATGTGTTTTCCTTTGAAGTCTGAACGATCAAAGAGACTACAAGGACACAACTAATGATATTGTGGTTACAGTCGTCAATATGAAGGTATTCAGCTGACCAACATATCGTCGTACAAGACAGTAAGCTGATTTACAATATAAGATGATTGAATGTTGTTCAGCCTGCTGTAATAAAACTGGTGGTTTCGTACGCCTACTAAGATAGAATGTTAATACCCATGTATACACTGAATGTGCACATGATATAGATTTGTACTAATTTACCGATATCGATGTATGTTATTAAAACAGTTCTATGAAATGTCAGGGATATAAAGTTCAGATTCCTGTAAAACAATGTGTTACAAAAGAGTAAATTCAGCAGCTAACACCGATTCTGACTTCATTAGCTATAAAAAGCACTACGTTTACAACTGTTAAGGACTTAAGACTTCATCAATAATTTTACGTTTTCTTTGATGTATCCAAGCTATTACGCATTAGTTAACATTTATATACTATATATGTTGGTATCATCTTCAATAAATGCCAAACTGAGTATGTGTATAGCAATAATGAAAGTTTTATCAGCAGTTGTAATGTAAACTGTGAATAAACATTTGGTTTTATAAAAAAAACAATTTTATTCGACATGTACCATGTGACATCATAATGAAAAATGTAGATATGTGACATCATAATGAAAAATGTAGATATGTTTTTGCAAGCCTTTGTATCATGTGTTTATCCCAATATACGCACGTCACGACAAAATATAATTCAACATAAGAAGGAAGAACAAAGAAATCATCAATGATATAGTTAACAAAAACAAAACAAATACAAATTGGACATATATAAACATCAAGTTTGCATTCACATAATATACAATGTACTCCAAACTTGAGTTAACAATTCTAATCAGCTTAGTAACGTAACTCAATAGTCTAGGGATTTATTACGTTTTTTTGTTGTTTTTTTATATTCTACTAGTTTGCCTTGATATTTTCTTATTTAATGAGTTTAATTAATTTATCATTCTATTCGGTCCAAGAAAAATAATAAATGTTAACCGCACACAATAATAAACGGTGCAAACCTAGCAATAAACGATCAGAAAAAACATGAACAACACAACCTTTTTAGTGATAGTAATATCTATAAAAATACGAACAATAGCTAGCATACGTCTTGGTCAACTGTACAACATGAACGTCTTGATAATATGACATACAGGACGCGAATAAAAAATATTGATTGATACATGTGCATTTGTTGCTAGATCTATCGGTTTTATTTTGTGTTCCAGTTTCCGTCTTCCTCCTGGCGCCGGGTCTCTACCTTATCGGTCAGTTTAGAATCTGACATGATCGATTGGGTCTGATAAAAATGAAATGAATATTTAAATGAAGGGGTCCAACAAGAAATTGTATCTCGAAAATGCATTTGGACAACTAATTTAGTACTGTGTAGTGGAAGATGTTATCAATGTAGGTGGCATATTTTATATCTATAGAAATATCATTAAAACTCATTTTAAACTGACTGTAACATATTGGAATATATGCTCAATTCTTTATTAGAGGGGTTGGTTTAAAGCCGCATAACTAATTACTTTAGCACATAAATGTTTCATAGGCCCAACCTAAAAGATGTAAAATAGAAAAACATTTTTCATCAGTCTTTTTGTTTCTTTCTTTTTCATTTTTTAAAAACTTAAACATTATGGAATACTGACGGAATGCCACACACGTTGTGCCTGTCACTTTTACAAACTCACTGTGGTTTCATTTATAACATTAAATGCTTTTTAAACGATTATTTTCATGTAATCTCCATCAAATTTTGTGGCGTTTTTTCCCGCCACTCGGGTACCTATTAGCATTAAATAATGTGATTTTAGTAACCCAGTGACTAGTCTCTAGGGGCACCAGTGAAATCAGAGAGTTTGGCGAAGTCTAATTAATTCCTACAGGTTACGTTTATCGGTCTAATCAGTAAAGGGTCTGTAATCTTTGCAAAGGAATCATATGTCTGTATAAACATACTACACACGATCTTGGATATTGCAATCTCTTTAAAGATGGATATTAAATTACCAGAGTCCTATTTGATCTCTTCGGGAGCCGGTTGTTCAAATAAATACTCGAGGTTTGCTGGACAGACGAGTATGGGTAAAACTAATCACCATATTACTTTACCCAGTGTAAAACTCTATAACATCATATACCTCAGAGAAATGATAAACATTTATCCACTCTGCATATCACTTTCACATAATATAGTTACTTTAGCCACTAAATGAGCGTTTGTGTTGCTTCAATAAACCAGATCTGCCTATCGCGTCTCCATAAGCTTTTACGCGAGTTATAAAGTTTTAGTGTATACAATTGTATCTGATCCCCCAAATTCTGTTAGTTTTTATCTCTCATTAAATAGGGAGATGGTACGTTAATTCATCCCCATCATAAGTCATATTTTCCTGATCATATCGCGGACCACCCAAGTTGTCTGCATGTTGGGGGACCGGTGAAGGGGTATAAGAAGGAGGCAATTAACAACTCCTCTGTTTAATTTTCTTTTTTGCACGATAAAGTTTAACGGTCGTCTATGCCGAGCCGTCTTGACATCGGCTTAGATTGTTATTAGTAAGATATCGGCACCACAAATCGAGAACAGTTTAAGTTTTTTCTCTTTGATGAATTATGTTCGTTGACTTTAATTAATTTTCAATTTTCCCACATGCAACCTCTAGTAAAACGTCTGGTAGGGAAAGCTCTACAGCAGTGCCAACTGGTAAGGAAAGCTCTACAGCAGTGCCAATTGCTCAAAAACCCTCCTTAATATGTTTGTTTCTGTGTATATACGGCACCCGACTGAGCGCTAGCTTTTTGGAATCCGACACGGCTCGCTCCTTCATTTTATAACTATTATACGAGATTTCTCATTTTGACATTATGCGAAGCTGCACGGGCGGTAATGAGCTTGGGGCTCCTCATTTGCCGTGATTTATGGCATGGAGACAGCACTTTTGACGGCTATAGCCAAGACCGCCATCAGTGAGGCCGGACCGGAAGCACTGACCCCATCATTTACTGCGAGACGTCAAAATGGCCGCTCTTCGGAACAAATACCCGGCAAATATATGTAAATTTTGTGTTCAGAAATGGCATGCAGAACATCGGATGATAAATGATAGGAAATAACACATTTTGTCAGATTCAGAAATAATATGTCAGACGTGTTGATAGTT
>ENA-OREC01002338-OREC01002338.1-marine-metagenome-genome-assembly--contig:-NODE-2338-length-10385-cov-12.833527_pt1 | contig 10385 bp, 4 predicted proteins | sample MGYA00248626_ERZ508543 | MGnify/ENA primary metagenome ERZ508543 (study PRJEB26211, sample SAMN05518279) | marine metagenome | isolation source: Puget Sound, Washington, USA | host: Bankia setacea...
AATAATATAGAAACGAGGCTTGAAATCTTAAGTTCGGTTGGATATAATTGAGAGATTTGATGTTATATTTAAGCTTTTAATTTGTGCATAAGTTTAAGTTTTGCGTAAGTCCTTTAGTAAAACGATACCCAAGTCCCTCTGTAAAGGCTTCATCATACAAACAAATCTGCCTCATTGTTATCCATAATATAAGGCCTCAATCCTATTCAAAAGGAGAACAAAGATATCTAATTTATATTAAATTTTGAGCAAAGGCATATTTTATAACCAAAATCACAACAGTCAAAGAAACAGTTGTGTTATAGACAAACAAGAAATTGACTAACTTGTAAGATACTGTTTAACCTATTTATACAGTGTAGTATGATTAATAATTCTTCAGTTCACATCAAATTAAATCCTGATATGGAGGTCATCCTGGGGTCAAGTTCAAAGGTTAACACTTAAAACTTATAAGAGCACATTATGGTCCATCGCTAAAATCTTTTATATTTTGGTTCTAGAATGTGACCAGACGCTATTAAACCCTAACCGTGCTAAACATGCAAAAAAACATGTGACTTTTTGTAAAGAAAAAATGGTATGAATACCTAAAGGTTGCAGACTAATTTTAAACTTATCTTAAATGACTACACTTAATTGGTGACTGAAATAAAGACAGTCAAAGTGTTGTCAAAATATACCACACAGAGTGTTTAGTGTACATGTGTGTTATTTTCTTAATGTCCATCTATAACAGTCTTTTTTAAAAGTGTCAATGTTGTGCACTTAGAATTGTATAGTAAACATTGTTCTTATATTTCATTGTACATGTTTGACCTACTTGAGAAAAAGGGTGAAGAGAACTAGGCTTACATTTAAACTTAAGTTTTGTATAAGTACTTTTACAAATGTATATTTACAAAAAAAAAAATAGGGAATGAGTAGAGAAACATGTAAAATATAACATTGTATGCGTATAAGTGATTAACTGTCATAAAATATATTTATATACATATTCAAATAGATTTCTAAAATATTCAGTAATATACCTTTCACACAATACTGACTAAAATGACAGTTAAGCAGAAATGGAATCTATCAATACTGTACATCAGGTAATGTTCATGAGGTCCACATTTTGGTGGATAATTCAGTGTTTGCAACCACATGCATTAACAAACTGGGTTGCAGAAAACATCAAATCACTTTTACTTTACTATGTAATGTCTACTACTATAAATGAATGTTGACCTACATGTATATCCTCAAGGACATATCAAACACAGAATGTTGCTTGAGATAGAATATTGTGTATATGTGTCACAGAGAACATGTTATAACTTTTCTATAAACGCATTGTATAATGATGAAATAATGATTAGTGGCAAACAATTTACAATTAAAAAAAATAATAATCTGAGATGTAGATAAAACCCATCTTGTCACACTGCAATTATACTGTGTTTTTTTGTAATTTGGTAAATGGCATGTATGAATTATTATTGTGCAAATAACTTTATAAAAAAACAGTTTAAATGTAAGAGAGTGGCAGACAAGTAGATATTTAACAATTAACTTATCTGCTCTCTAACATGTCTACTTATATACTAAATAAAACTGTCATGTAAAAATGTCGTTCTGAAAGCATTCTTCATTTTTATTGGCTAACAATTTAACCCATAAAATACAGGTCTAGTCAAGGAGAAAATTAGTTTGAGCAATGTTAGGTTACTTTTTTGTACCATAATAGTATTTTAAGTGTATATGCACATTTACATACACACGTATAACTAGTTATTTATTTTGATGATATAATATGATTCAAGTAAGAAGTATTCAAATGAGCAAAAAACAAGAAAATGACAGTCACTGATTTTGATTTGGAGATTCTTTACCTGCCAAAAACAGGCTAGCAACTTGTATTTTTTTGGCCATTAAAAGAAACGTTTTATAATATCAGGAATGTACAGAATTTGAGGAAACGTTCGAATTCTTTTTAATAACGAGACACATTCAAACAGTTTGTCAGTTGTTAAAAACTGGTGAAAGACGTCTCAAGTGATTGTTTATAAGATCACCATTTTGTTCAAGAATACTTTTAAACACACCAAACGCAAGAGTAGAACTATCGGATAGGTTACATGTAGCAAGGGGACCATGTCGATCTGTATAACATTGATAAACGGGTATAACAGTTTGTACACAGCACAAAGTAACAATATATACGTGAGTTCAGTATCCACGTACTTGGACTCAACTCTGGTTTATTTTAGCTCCAAACAAGCTCGCACTAATGAAGGATTGTTTGTCACAAAAATGCCACTGTATACTGAGCGAGTAATATATCTTATACAGCTAGTATGTATATATGTACATTGTTTTACATTTAGTTTAAGTCTTTGTCTTTAAGAATGGCTGTTCTGAACGTTCCAGAACATTTGACCGTTAACATATAAATACACGCTGTAAACTATACATTTACAAAACAGAATAATACATACTAAATGTAACGTATATATAAATATGCCACGTTAATAAGTCTTGAGTTAGTTTAACGATAATACATGTAATTAGTCTAAACACATATACATATACACTTTTCTAACACTAGTTGAATATTTAAGTACTAATACATTTTGAAATCAAGAATCGTTCGTGCGTCTGTAAGACTACGAAAACTTGCTTATCAGTAAACGCTTTATATTGATTGTCGATATAACTGTTACATCTCTCAAACCCTCTATCCATGCTCCACACTCCAGTATGTCACGTGTAAGGTATATGCACGGTCCTACACCTAATTTAAATGTCAAAGAACACGTGATTGTTCCTAACCATACTATATAGAGTGTATAACTCGTGTAATGTTTCCTTTAATACAGTTTATGTACAGTTAGTATGCCCATTGCAATGGTCCAGTTCTTTGCATTGTATAAACTCCATCCGAATTATCACAGTGTCTATAGTTCTTCAAATTTTCTGAAGGAGCCATACACACCGTGGTTGATTTTCTCGCCGGTCTGTGGTCGCTTTGTGATATCGCATCCATACTTGCCGCTCCATAGTTCCTTGATAAACGCTCGTCGACTGGGCTCTAATAGGAGCTTTCTGATGTTGTGCTCTGGAATCAAAGGTTAAACGCCAAATCAAATCTGCACTTGTAACACATACATAAAGTAACGATTTTGATAGCAAAATACAAATTCGTAAACAAAATAATATGCGTTTATTCATACTGAAACAACTTATGTTCAATGAAATTAGTGTTCAAATGGAACAAAGGTAAGTCAAGTATATAGCAATGACATTAAAGATCTATACATACACGTTCTTTGCAATTAAACACTAGTCCTGTTGATCACACGTATCTACCGTTGTATATGCACACACTTCATTCTCAAGTATGATTTACACGTCACGATTTAAGTCAAATGATACGCGTTAAGGTTGCCATGGTTACCTGCGATTTGTTCCAGGGACCCCACAGTCTCCTCCTCCACATCGTCGGGTAGATATTCCTCGGGTAGTAAGGCCTGATCTATGCACTTGTACACAGATACCATACTGTGACCATGCATAAACACCTGTAGTTACACAATATAACTACAAACATTACACGTACGTTTCCTGTGCTGGATTTTATAATCATTTAAGCTTAAGTTTAATCGAAATATGTTATGGAAAATTATACATATTTCAGACATGTTTATCGGGAATGTTTAAAGCAGAAAATGAATCTACATACGCATCCGTTGTATTTGTAAGAGCAACAAAGCGATTCATTTAACATTTGGTGAGCAATTATTAGGATTAAAACTGATTATAAAATTTAAGCCCTTGACATATAAATTACGTAATTCTTAATTTTAAACAAGAAACATTGGACGAACACCAGTTGTGTCACCAATTAACCTTCTCCGTAAACACTTTTTGACGATAATCTGACGGACAATGCCAACGTTGATTTGCCATTTTCACCAAAAGAGCAATGAATAATAATAATAAAGACTTTTATTAACGAGATTGCTTATTAGATGTACATCTATCTTCCATAAAGCCCTCAACACGACATAGTTTAACAACAATAACAACATGATTTAACAACAATAATAAATGACTATGAATGTACTGGGTCTATCAATAGTTAGACCCTGATGCCACAGCTGACGAAAGCGACGACACACGTCACATGGCTATGCCTCGGATAGTTTCTTCCAAAGTAGTATGCAGTGTTTGCCTGATGGGAAATGTTACTAAGCTTATGTTCGTTCTTTTTGTATCACGGATATGTTAATCAGTACTCAATAGTTTAACGCAACATAACTATTAATATATGATCAAATATGTCGCTTGGATACATGTTAACTATTTGATAATGTATCACCTTATTGTTGTATTTGTCTTGACAATATAGTTCGTGGATACTGGGACATATAATGGAAAGGCAAAAACTGTTATATAACGCCCGCTTTACTAGACACTATGAACACAGTATTAGATCGTGGTCTAGTTCTAAGTATACTAAACTCAGAATACTCACCCCTTGACTACTAACCATGGGCATAGTAACATACGGGGTCTTGTATATACGGGAACTTGGGAACTTGCGCACACGGTAACTTGTACATACGGGAACTTGGGAACTTCCGCATATGGTAACTTGTTTATACGGGAACTTTCAAACGTGTACATTCGGGAACTTGTTCATACGGGAACTTGTACATATGGGAACTTGGGGATTTGCGCATACGGTAAATTGTTTATTCCGGAACATTTTGACTTGTACATATTGGAACTTGGGAACTTGCGCATACGGTAACTTGTGTATACGGTAACTTTTAAACTTGTACATACGGGAACTTGTACATACGGGAACTTATAAACTTGTACATACATGCACTTCAATTTGATAGAGAAACTCATATACGCACCCTGATTCTCATTTTCTCTGGTAGGGCTGGTCGTAGTATATGAAGTAGAACGTTAAATATTGGCCCTGTGTTGTAGTGGTGAAACTGTCGTATTGACACCGGTAACGCTTTCTGAAAGACAAAAACAATACAGACCCTAAATACCATTGCTGTATGCACTCGGATTCACAGGCTTTAACCTATTCTAGTAAATACATAACCACATGTGTGCCAGTGATACACATGTTGACTTGTCTTTTGTCAACGCCTGATTACATACGAATACATACGTGGGCGTCTACTATTAACTGTATAAAGAAGTAAATAACACATAACTAGTTTTACTGAGTGGTTGATTTATGTCATTGTCTGATTGAACGTTTACAACTATTACGAGAGCATTGTTGTATATTAAAATCAAACACACTGTAACATCTAAACCCTTTAGATCAAATTAAAGTGTTTGCCAACGGTTTAAACGTATGTAAAAGTAAGGCAATTTCCAGAAATAACATTACTGACTTCTCACTAATGTTAAAAGAATGGTATTCGGTGATGCACAGAAGTGAAAGACTCAAATGACAAAGTCACTTGACGTTGATACTTTGAAATACAGGTACCCATATTCTGCACTGTTTCTGTACCCTGTTTCTATCAAACTTTATATTTACTTTAGTAACATATGTAGTTATATCATTTTGCATCGGGGTATGTCAATTTATGTATTATTGCAAACGTTTCACTACTGATGGGGCCAAAGTTGTGCAATGTCAGCGTGTCCTTTTATATAACTATTCAACAGAGCACTTGTCTAAAATGCGGAACGTCGAGCAATGTCATTTACACCAGGACATCTAAAAGATACCGTTTCCAGAAAATCAATCTTTTTAAAGCCTTGTTGATAATATTATTCAATTAACAAGATAAAAAACCTATTAAGTCAACGTAATTACACAGCTTTTTCACGTTTTATAAAACATCGAAAAGGTAAGTCGTTATAAGACGAGTTGTGTAAGCCATATAACCGGGTTTTAATACCAAGACAAACTGTAAAATACTCGACTGAACTCTGTAATTGTCAAAATTGAGCGAACATGATCTCGCCTCTGCATTATTCGAGTCACATAACATAACTCTTGAACAACGAATAATAAGAACTTAAAGCTGGAATTTATTAGGATGTAAACTAAGCCTCTGTTTGAAGATTGTGATATTTATGTGATTAGGTAGTAAACTTAAAATGGGTAGTAAGAGGAAGCGTTACGTTACACGACTCTAAATTTTACGTTTTAATAATGATTGCCAATTGCCACCCTTCTAAAAACTCAGCAATAGTATCATATACCTTCTATTTATGGTTATGTCTTGCTCATTTATGACACACATTAGTATAGAGATTTATGATCGTGAGTAGGCGTATGAGTTAATGTTTTATTCTGTTAGTCTTTGCATTCAGTTACATGTACATACTTTTGTACTCGTATATTTCAAGTGTAAATTGCGCAATAATATGTTTCAACGTATTTGTCAGTGTTCAAAATGTGTTTTAAGACAACACTTGGCAAGACAAGATATTGCTAATAAGTTGATGTAACAGCAAAATATCAGCAATGCCTGATGGAAGAAAGAGAATGCGTGGAAACACCAATAACAAGTACAATAGTGGCATAGACATAGTTGTCACGTGATATTTATCAACTCCACAGTACTGTTATGCGATTTAATTTTTAAATGAAAAATAAAATAGCTTCACGTGATTTAATGGCAACTATAGCAACAGCTTGGAATTTGGTTTAAAATCCACAGCAATAAAACGATATTATACGTAACAGAGTCAGCGTCAAGTGGGTGAATACTGACAAACGAATACTACGTGGTTAAATAATCAAACACATATCCCGAGCAGGTTGACATAAAATAGAGGAAACCAATTACTCACAGCATTCATACAGGTGTGCTTTGATTTCAGTAACATAATGCATGGACTAAAACACATAAACATAAATTAGATAAAAACATACAACAATTTACACGAGTAAGTATGACACAATGCAACCTGTTTTACCCCACAAAATAAACAATCAAGTTGTAAAATATTGTAACCTGTTTGAGTTGGGGTTTTTCAACTCAAATTATGTAAGGATTTTTATTACTTGCTATTTTGCAGGTTGTATATTTCAAACGAAGGTGTGGGAAGTTGTGCAAGGACCGAAAACCCAATATTTATGTGTTTTTTCTGTATGATCAATATCTAAATCATTGTAATAAATGTAGTTTTGACATTTTGATAGGGTCGGTTACATCTGCGTTAGTTTATTGGTTTTAAAAGTTTAACTTTATTTATTTTACAACGATTACGAAACAAGTTATACAACTTATATTAATTATGCTCGGTGGCACCGATGTTTGCGTTCCGGTAGTCTTCGTATTGGAGGAAACCGAAGTACCCGAAGGAAACCCACCTGTCTGACTTGGTGACCACATGACCATTTCACCTGCCGATGCCGGGTATTGAACCAAAGTGTATTGGTATGTGTGCGTCGACTTGAATTGTAATAACATTACAACAACTTAAGATAACAAGAACAAGTTGCACCATGCATTTTACGATTTTCCCCCCAATAAGCTTTAGGTGTAAAGTTGTATCAAATCTTCTGTTAGGTTTTGTCACTTTCTGTAGCAATTTTACATAGTTTCTGGAACCCAATTATAAAACAAAAACATTTGTAGTATTGATATTATTATTATTATTGCAACAACGCATTGTCGTTTATCACATGCATTATCAGTATACACACATCTGACAAATAAAATGTTGTTCTGTTCTGTTTTTGCATTTTTATAAATGGCAAATTGCATGTTATATGACTTTGTTCACGTTTGCATTTGATGTGCGAGTGTTTTAATGGAATATGATAAATTGACTATCATGGTCAAGTTCATGTTTCGTGGATGTTTATTGCTTTTGTCTGAATCGGTAAATGCATTGGATCAAATGCTATACACTCTCTCTAAAAAAAAGAAACAAATATATTCATATTACCATGTACATGTACGTCTTGATTTACCTGTGTTGGGGACAAATAAAATTCAAAGTTTATATTTCATTCTACATTTTTATGATACCCTATCTAAATAAACGTTAAATACCCCCCCCCCCCCCCCCCCGGTCTGTATTTTAAACGGCACATACTGTCTTAAAACAGATTGAATGTCTATTGAGTATATGTTACATGCTAGTGTTGCAATGACAGGATATAATGACATTGTAGTGGGAATAACCCCATACACTCAAATACCAGAGTCAAATGGCGGTATCAACATTTTAGGAAATAACTGGTAACTATAAAGTCAACCGAGCAAGTCAGTTTTATATACAATATACATGTACATGTAATAGATAGAAGTAAGAAATTCGGGTATAAGATTGTTTTTTAAGAAGTCACTTAGTGATTTGAGATTATGGGAATTAACCTTCAAGAAGGTTTGACAGGAGCAACAGTTTTGTTTTGTCTTGCTAGGAGAGGGGGGAGTTTTGTTTTGTCTTGCTAGGGGAGGGGGAAGTTTTGGTTTGTCTTGCTAGGGGAGGGGGAAGTTTTGTTTTGTCTTGCTAGGGGAGGGGGAATGTTTTGTTTTGTCTTGCTAGGGGAGTGGGTGAGGTTTGTTTTGTCTTGCTAGGGGAAGGATAAGTTTTGTTTTGTCTTGCTAGGAGAGGGGGGAAGTTTTGTTTTGTCTTGCTACACCATTACTTAAGGTTGCTAATATTAAAATTCATATTCAAATTTGTACATGCTTATATTGAACCAGTTTCAACGTCATTTATATTTTTATACATGTAGCAGTTTTGCTACAGGAATTCATTCTTATTTGCTCGTTGGTGGCCATTTGTTTGTTATTGGTTAAAATAAACTTGTTATTTATATATGGTAGTCGTATATATTGTATTATCTGGAACATACATTTACGGACCATTCAATTGTTTGTCCCTTTTATGAAATACCATGAAAGTAGCTTCTATGCATCGTTTTCTTCACATTGGTTTCTTAATTTGTAACAACACTCTATAGCGCCACTTCAAACGCATATCGTTCAATATATAGACCTCCATGTCAGTCTACACGGACAGCTGGTACATTGATATTGCTTGGTGTATAGGAGTTGATGTCAGTTCTCAATAATTTAGAAAACAAAAGCGGCGATGTATGCAACATAAAGCCCCGAGACGTCCACACTACATGTACACGCATTACATTCAATACCTAGATCACGTGTTTAAGTTCATAGGAGTCTAACTTACGTTTACTGCGCATGCTGCCCTGTGGTATACGCATGGACTGATAAGGGTCAATGCCAAACATACACTTACACGGACAGGCACCTTCGGAAGCTTAATTACGTGCAATCAACACTGAAGGCTAAACTCGTGCGTAGTATTTCAAGTTACCATCAGATATATGGTTCATAATTGAACAATTCTGTTTTTGGACCTGAGATAATAGCCCAAAATAGGGATATAACGTCATCCGAGATTATCAGAAAAGTTGGGTTAAATTCTAGGATGCAAAACAGGGCTTTAGCATTCTTAGTCAGACTAACGTATTCAAAACAAATATTACTTTGATCGACACTGCACAATATACAAGGTTTGTCATAAATGCACACTACTTTACCATTCCATCAAATAGTCTCATGCGCTTTTAGTGAAACAGACACAACACATACTTGTATTGCCAGCACGTAACATGCAGCTAAATGAGATGCGTTAACTAAAACCAATGTAACGGGGTGGCGTGAAGCTTTTTACCTCAATCGTTTACAGCGAAAGGTAAACTATCATCTTAACAGTATAATCGTCTCAAAATGTAAAAAAATGAATATTCTCTAGTACTAAACTGAAAACCCAAAACTCGCGTTGCCATAGTAACCAAAATACTACAGCTTAGTATAATCCAGCCTTGACAGACGATTTATTTTCTTGCACAATCATATGACACCATAATTTTTTTTATTTTTGCATATCACTAGCTTAGGTTACTATCTTATATTTATAGTTATGCCACTATAATGTTGATACTAAATTAGAAAGTAGGTCAATAGGACACAAACATATAAACATGTCAAAAACATAATAGCGTAAACGGTTAAGAATATACTATACAGGATACGGTTAAGATGTCTTTGTCAGATATTGCTATGCATCTTATTATTGCATACCTTTACTGGTAGGTGAATCACGTTCCGTAAACGAAACCGTACTATAAACCATAACGTATTAATGCAAAAGAAAACATTTACATATATAGGATGTTACATGAGTATTCATTTCATATAAACCTTTATCAAACTTGTTTAAGGGTATGATTAATAAGCAAACTTCATATAATACTAGTACTAACACACAGTGAAAATATCATGTCACCTAACCGTAACAATATGGGTTCTAGTCTCTCACACCTAACCGTAACAATATGGGTTCTAGTCTCTCACACCTAA
>ENA-OREC01002339-OREC01002339.1-marine-metagenome-genome-assembly--contig:-NODE-2339-length-10384-cov-12.880179_pt1 | contig 10384 bp, 5 predicted proteins | sample MGYA00248626_ERZ508543 | MGnify/ENA primary metagenome ERZ508543 (study PRJEB26211, sample SAMN05518279) | marine metagenome | isolation source: Puget Sound, Washington, USA | host: Bankia setacea...
TGTAATGGATAAAATCTGGGATAGAAAATCCTTCGAAGTCGGAGGTCATTGGCCGTTGTGGTGGGGATGAAAAACCCCGAATGACCACGCAGAAAAAAACAACAACAAAAACATGTGGGTAGGGCTACACTTTCTTGTTGTTTAGTGAAAACCTACCTGACTTGAACAAAGATACAGAAGAAACTAGTTTATTGTCAGCGTTAGTACATGTGTACAAACTTACAACAGGTGATACCAATCAGACTTGTTTTTGAAGACTATATATATATCAGGAGAGACCATCTTGCTTCAACGACACCATAGAAAGGGATGTTCGGAATTTGAGTTGAACGTAATCGGATTTTGTTTAGTTTTTAATTGGGCACTTGTCAATTTCATATTGGGAACATGTAATATAGCTTGTAATACCAGTTTGTCCGATAAATAAGGTTTTTTTAAAAATCGTTTAACCTGCTTTAAAAGACCAACTCTCAAACATACGCCTTTATATCGTCACATAGGTGTAATGTACTGTATATTCAATAAGGACAGTATATACTTCAAATGTTAAGGGAATGTATTCTGCTTATAAAAATCACGCTCAAATCCGTACCAGGAACCATCAAGTACTGGATAACCTTGCTCAAGGAAAAAACGGGAGCCTTTGATGATGTTCAAACTAACGGCTGGTAGTCATCCATCGGTAACGAGTCAGTCGCAATAATAATTGCGCCACTCCGCTCCTTTCAGCAATATACCGGTAAGTTACGCACATTTACACGTAAGCTTTTGATTAGTTAGGTATAGTAGCTCTATAAATGCATTACATGTCCAACTGTTATCATATATGTGTTAACTACGGCTCTACAGATATTCAGGAATATGTATACGTACTGGATGTATGATACAAAGATACCAACGATACGGATGACCATTTAAAAACTTTGATTAGTAAAGTTGGAATGGCTTCTCGGCCATCTGTTAATGTCTTTTAAACTTAATGATCATGATTTAACCTGGTTGAAAAAATCCGCTTATGTTACTTTGGCACATGGCCGCTCTTCACAAACTTATATAGACGAATAGCCTCTAACTTCTTTAAACTCAATTCCGACACCAAATCGTCCACACTCAAACTTGATAAAATCTCACCATCCACACTATTCTCTTCAAACGATTTCGCATATTGTCCTAAATGTAATTCTTCAAGAACCCCGCTTAAGTCTTTGATTGTCAACTTTTTTACCGCTTCCCTGTTTTCTGAGTTTCTGTCGTCTTCTGCACAAGTATTCACTTCCGGCTCTCTGACTTCCGGTTTGGCGAGTGTAGCTTCTCCCGGTTTAGACACGATATACATATTCGACTGACTTGTTGTGCACATTTTTGGACTGGTTGGTGTCCCCGATTGTTTTCTTTTAACAGAAACATTTTCTAGGGTAACATATCTTTTTCTGGATAATAAATGGAAACCAAAACAAATAAATAGACACCTAGTTGAATGCGGTGCGTTGTCGTACAATACTAGGAATGCGCGAAATACAATCTTAAATGCAAATAACACCCTAATTTTATGTCACATCGAATTTGTGTTTATACATGTTTTTGAATGTACACTAAATAATCTACACGTCAAGTTTGGTGGCCATAGAGATGGAAATAATCGTATAAGAGCGATTTTAAAGGAGTTAATAAAGGAGGTATTTGCATTTTAAGATTGTATTTGGGGTATTCCGGTTCTTTCGCACATTACTGTAACGTAACGCACCCACTGATGGATAACGAAGGTAAGAAATGCAATAATAAATCACGGTATCTATTTTAAAAGTATGTGAACATGTCAAGAACAATTGTTACAAATCTTCGAGAAGTCTAAACACTCCAATAGACAATTATGGGTCACAATAGATTATATTTTAAAGAAAATAATTTTATACTGATTTGAAAATTGTTTTTAAAACGATGTACAATACGCTTACCCTTCTTCTTCGTATGGATCCGAATAGAAGAAGTCTCGTTTAGCTGGATCTATTCGCTCATACATTTGTTTTTGGCTTGGTAGAGGAGGAATAGGTTTGTGTTGTTTGGATGGCAACTCTTGTGGTGGTCTGTTTGACACTGGTGATCTATCTGTTTTACCTTTGGTAGTTTCATGTACTTTTGTGTTCTTTGATTTCTTGTGATTGGTGTGTTTGTCATTTTGGGTTGTTGGCTTTTTTGGGTCATTTCTCGGCGGAAGTTCCGGTTTTATTTCTTCATAGATGTCGTCTGCAACGAGACCTGTAAGACAAAATGGTGCAAACAATAATTACGAAGTGTCGATAAATAAAATACACACACAAAATAAACAAACGACCAAAGAATTGAATAAAAACAGACATGTTATGAAATGAAAGGAAAGTATTGTACCAAGATCCGGAAGTCTAGGTGGAGGCATTGTGGGAATTCCGCCTCTTCCGGTATCCCTATCGATGTCCTTTAAGTAGTACTCGGAGAAATCTGTAAAAACAATTCAAAGTTACGCAAGAACAAACGAAATATAGAAAATAGGTTTCGTTCAGCTGTTGTGTGTTGATACAGTAAAACACATGCACATCTTACCAACTAGGAACTAAACAATATGTCAATGTAGTGGATGATGTTTAAATGTTGGCTGAACTGTGTTGATAACGTTCTTGTAAATAGAAAACATGTATTCAACACATATTTTTTCAGTAAAGTTCTGTATACATACCCAATGATGACACAGAACCTCAACATTACTTCGTTGACATAGTTGTCTTTTGAGATTAAGTGGTCTTAAAAGGGGACTGGTCTACATATCGAGTAGTCTTTAATATGGAATGGTTTTGTTGTAATGTATGGTATATGATGAATTCTTAAAAAATCACATTAACAACAACAGCAGCTGCAGTACTCTCTTACTTGGGTTTCCAAGAGTTTGATCATACGTCGAGTCCCGTGCTTTGACCTGGTGATCGAGGGCCTCTATAAGCTTGGCATACTCTTGTTTGGACTTGTACTTGAACCCTGTGATAGGCGCCACCTCAAGGTTCTCAGACAGTGACACCAGGTTGATATACCGACTCATCTTCATCTCTGTTACCATAGAAACAAAGAACAACGTGACCAAAAAAATATAAATGACCGACATCTACGTTTAACAAGGATTGCAATTCTAGGTCCAACGTTTCAATGGTTGGCTTAGAAGCTTAAGTAATATGTCCTGACGATGACGGCCAAAATTCGACCCTAGAAACTTTCACTTTCCGTTCAAGTATATCATTGCTCGTTATTCTTTGCACAATTGCTGGGGTATTGGTTTCTTGAAAGTTACTGATCGCCGCGAATTGTCGGAATTTCCCGGATTTTTTTTATCTTACCTTCATGCATGAGATTCACCATGAAGTAATGTTCCAGGTATTTTTCTGTGATCAGTAGATTCCCGAAACTGGAAATCGACACCTTCGATGTACCGATTTTTACCTCGGTCCGCCTTTCACTGCACATGCGTACTTGAACCGGAAGTTTGTATGTTTGCAGAACGGAGGACAAAGATTCAACCTCGCCATCTAAAAAGAGGTTATACTTACTTGAATACAGTTAATGGTCGTTACATGTTGTTAAAAGTGGAACCTTAGATGACTCATGGCTCCACAGTCTACTACGCTTATATCGTAACGTGACTGAACTATATCTGATTTATTCTTACATATATCAAACACATTAACACATAAGGCGTTTGGAAGAGTGCTCGACATTTTTCGGGTAGGTTTCAAAAACAAAATAGCAATCTTTATCCAGGGAACCGATTTCTTTTCAAAACTATCCATTATTAAGAGAAGGCATTCCGTGTTAATAGATACAAGAAGTTATGTGTTTTCAAAAGTAATGACAAATATTGGTAGAAAGTGACACGCTTGACTTACATGTCTTGTATCCTTTGATGACTTGAAATTTAATTTGAGTATCGACGGGTATAGTATAAACCTTTGGTTGAGCATGCTTGTCGTCCTTGTCGTCTGTAACAATAACCCTCGGTTGAGATGATATACAGTGAATACGAAAAACCTATAACGGAGAAAAAACACATATGAATATGTTAGACAAACTTGGTCTACCGATTGCAGCTTCATGTTTATTCAGGGAGAGTGGTCTTGGTGCGGTTAATGGTCTATTCGGTTACCCTGCAGAGATTCTCAAAGCGGTAGTCTACTTTGCATCAGTTGTAGGTCACCTCTTCTTAAGTTACACTCTTGCTCACAAACGATGGAACATTCGTAATAGTTAGAGTACATATGCCAGTGTCTTTACGATTAAGAGGCCTAAGGGCACGAGCGCAGCGATAGTCCGTAATATCTTAATGGTGAAGACACTGAACAAATGTAGTCTAAGTAGCTTAGTGTCTAATCGACAGACAAAGCATGTACTTCTGCACATAGGCCACACCAAGTCACGCCTTCTATTACTTTATGTATATCAAGGTGTGAAGAGAAAAAATCAAGTGGACCATTTCTTGAGTGAACTTTGCTGCACTTTCATTGTTAAAAACACCCGCGCTTTAGTATGGAGTCAAACTGTAAATGGATAGAAGATGGCGAGTTTTGTTCAGATGTTTACAGATGTTGCCAGCGATGCCCTATGCTCGACACAGAGATGCAGACGACACACTATGTTAAGAAAACATGTAGCGAAGATGTTTTCCAATAGAAGTATATACAAAATGATACACCAACATTAAAACGTATCCACACTTGTCAGGAAAGAACTCTTTGGCATGTTATTCTCTACCTTTTGGATTAAGGTCTCTACATATGTTAATGTTCTCTCCTGTATTATGTGTACTTCAAACAAAGATCTACTACTATGAAGGCAACACGAGACATTCACGCATCAGTGAGTACTACTATACAGTTTGACTTGAATATACACTTTTTTTGAACATATGCTTTTAAAGATGAAACTTTACTACCGTGGGTGTTAAATGAGTGTACTTTTAACTGTACTACCGTGGGTGTTAAATGAGTGTACCTTTAACTTTACTTCCGTGGGTGTTAAATGATGTGTACCTTTATCTTTACTACAGTGGGTGTTAAATGAGTGTACTTTTAACTGTACTACCGTGGGTGTTAAATGAGTGTACCTTTATCTTTACTTCCGTGGGTGTTAAATGAGTGTACCTGTTACTGTACTACCGTGGGTGTTAAATGAGTGTACTTTTAACTGTACTACCGTGGGTGTCAAATGAGTGTACCTTTAACTTTACTGCCGTGGGTGTTAAATGAGTGTACTTTTAACTGTACTACCGTGGGTGTTAAATGAGTGTACCTTTATCTTTACTTCCGTGGGTGTTAAATAAGTGTACTTTTAACTGTACTACCGTGGGTGTTAAATGAGTGTAACTTTATCTTCACTACCGTGGGTGTTAAATGAGTGTACCTTTATCTTTACTTCCGTGGGTGTTAAATGAGTGTACCTGTAACTGTACTTCCGTGGGTGTTAAATGAGTGTACCTGTAACTGTACTACCGTGGGTGTTAAATGAGTGTACCTGTAACTGTACTACCGTGGGTGTTAAATGAGTGTACCTTTATCTTCACTACCGTGGGTGTTAAATGAGTGTACCTTTATCTTTACTACCGTGGGTGTTACATGAGTGTACCTTTATCTTCACTACCGTGGGTGTTAACTGAGTGTACCTTTATCTTCACTACCGTGGGTGTTAAATGAGTGTACCTTTAACTATACTACCGTGGGTGTAAATATAGATGTACATTTAAGTGTACTGCCGTGGGTGTAAACATGAGTATACCTTTAAGTGTACTACCGTGGGTGTAAACATGAGTTTACCTTTAAGTATACTACCGTGGGTGTAAATATAAATGTACATTTAAGTGTACTACCGTGGGTGTAACCATGATTTCATGGCATGTTACCTTGCCAGAACTCATGATTAAATGTACCCTTTAATACTGCCTTGAAATACATGTAACATTATCTTGGTATAACGCGCTATCATGATAGTTGAGAGTCGACGGTGGTTACACAAACATTTTGCACGTATTGACCAAACACATCGACTGTTAAATTCATAAGTAGTATTTTTCTGCCAATTTGTAAGTTTACACGCCATAAATAATAATAAACCTAGAAACATGATAGGGTAGTCGCTTTGGCCATGCTTCAGGGTATTGTTGAAACGGAGAAAATGAAGACATCGATAAAAAAAGAATGATGATGGAAATAAGAGCGCCTGTTGAAAATGATGAAAATGACGATGACGACGACAAAGATGGCTATGCGGTTAGACTAAGGGATAAGTTGCCTTTAACTTGTAATATGTAGATATATTGTCAATCTGGTGAAATCCAATTGTATTTCCTAATCAAGAAACTGTACACTTATCACTCAGAACGGGTAGGCCCAAGGAACAGACACTAGCATGATTTTATATGAATTGAACTCTGTTTTTATCACAGTTTACCTAAATATACAATACCCGTGAGATAAGTATAAGTGTATCGAACTACATATGACATACATTTAAACTATCTCACGGGTCCAAAGAAACATTACAACGAACGAACTAAAAGTAAAACACTTAATAACTGGAGTAGTACAGTAATAAAGTATGTTACATGTTGTTGATGTTGCTGTTTTGTTGCTGTTTTTGTTGCTGTTTTTACACAGTTTTACTAATTCACACAATGCGGTAGCAATACCTGGTAGTTTTCATAGCAGTCGTAGTGTGTGTCACCGTCCCAGCCACCTACAAACACAGCCAGCATGGGTAACTTGTCTCTGTACCTCACATAGAACTGCTTCATATCCATTAAACTGTCATCTCGTTCATCAAAGGCAAAATGATCGGCATTGCACCTGAAGTATAGCATATAGACGTAAGGTGTTGACGTAGAACGACTGAAGCTTTAAGAAACGTCGTTAATAAGACCGCATGGACAATGGTATTTGTGTTAATGTCATTTGTTAAGAACTGTCAAAGGTGTAGTGTAGGCCACTGATACAATTCCAAAAATAATATATCGACAACAGACTTAGTTAGACTGAGAACAAACATCTAAAAAAACTCGATCCGAGCTGACTCGATCTCTGGTGCTCGAGCATCTAAAACGTCTTGCAAACCGAATACATGTAAGAGACATTGTTTAATAGACTTATATAAAAACGAATATAGTGTTATTGTCAAGGGACATAAATATCGCCGTGTCTTTAGAGCTAACTTTCATATTTTCCTTCCTGTTTAAGTTGTTACAGAAAACAAATTTCTTAAACTGGAAGTGAACGTGTGTGTAGCGTTAACAATCAAAGGATTTTTGTAACATCTTAACCGCCACTTGTAAAGTTTCAGTTTCCTAGTCCTAAATCTAGACCGGTAAGCTACTTGTGTTACAATGGCATTTATTTATATCGCTGTACAGTGGAACCATGTTATACTGGTCTCATTGGTAGCCTAGATGCCGTTGTACTAAAGTGCTTTGCCTCACCTTGATACGATAAACTCACCAAAGGGAGAACGGTATACCATTTTTTGGAAAGAAAAGTCAGGACTATTGTTAAAACGGTCGTTTGGTACCCATCTCGTATAAGCACCATCGTTGGTTAACATTGTACCTTTCTTCATTAAAACACCCCCTTTCTATACTAACAGCCCCACCGTGACATAACATTGTCTATATTGTTATCATTTATAAGAAGGTATTCGGAATGAAACCACGGTGACCTTTGATTGTTTCATTGAACAAGAAACTTTTCCCATATTGCTCAGTACTAGTTGGTTTTAGGGACTGATTCGAGTGTGATTTCACATTGGAACTAAAATAAATAGAGGGCCTTATGTAAGATTGACTTAAATGTCAAATAAGCACGCCCCCTCGTTAAATATCGTCAAAACCAAATTCCTACAACCAAAATACATGTCTTGTTCAGTAATGTTTTGTTAAAAAGACAACCTTTGGTATCGACACCACGTGGTTATAATAGTGGATATGGTAGCGCTGATAAACCATGTGGAGACAATGAAAGAATTTTTGCTGCTGTTTATCGATATATCATGGTCTCAAATCAGTAATTTTATACGCATTGCCAAGTGTATGTATTGTTAACATGATTTTTCCACTTTTCTTTCAGTGTAAATTAAACTATATAGTGGTAATATTATTTTATATTGTTAATAGTTTGTTTTCATTAATGTTAATGTTATATCATTGTTCACTGCTGTTTAACAATGCTGTTTAATTGTGTGTGTTTACATGTTCTGTGGAGAGTCCCTTTGAATTTAGGGTGTCCACTTGAGAAAAGGTTCGCTGTATGATCGTTAAGATAAATTGTGTCGATAAATAATTACATGATGTTCAAGGAAAATTGGGATGATGACAAGTGTCTGTATTATAATAAGCTCAATTGAGGCCTTTGAACGTTGATCAGATCAGATCTAGGAAATGACTGTTCAGTAATTGTTATTCTAAGTGCAGTTTTTGTTTGATAAGTAGACATGATGCATTGATTAGATTTTTATAATGTGTCGAGAGTGCATGTTTATGAAGGGGGGTGAACAAGGACATGTTGACAAAAAGGTCAGAATGGGTAACTTGTGATCGCTGGATGGCCTCTTTACGATACGCTCGAGTTACTAATATGATCAGTTTCATATTCCATCGCCTCCTCGATAGCCTAGCGGTAGAGTGCTGGCTTCGAGTGCGGGAGGTCCCGGGTGCAATCCCCAGTCAAGCCAAAGTCGTTATAATAATGGTACCAGTAGTGCTCTTGTTTGGCACTGAACATTCAAAAGGGAAAATACTGGCTCTTTCTCAAGAATTAAGATAGGAAAATAAATGTAATGGATAGAATCTGGGATAGAAAATCCTCCAAAGTCGGAGGTCATTGGCCGTTGTGGCGGGGATGAAAAAACCGAATGACCAAACCGACAAAAGTCGAGCGCTAAAAAAAATAAAAAAATAATATTCTAGTAAAATCATGGCTTAGTTAGTATAAAGTGATGTCTTAATGTCAATTCATAGGAGACGCCAAGTTATACAAGTATATGTTGCGGCATTATTGATACAAAGTAGCGAAGCGAAAAATATTTCCAAAACAGCCTCTTAGACACAACAATACGCTGTGTTTTGTTTTGTTTTGTGACCAACTGTATTTGCGTGTTGTCAATTTATATACAGTTAATCAAACTTTTGCCAAATTGAAAAAAAACGGAAGCACAAGAAAGCTTGGACATGTATTTAGTTCAAATACTTGCAGAGGAACTACTTCATTTTCGCATTTGACTTCCGGCGAACAGCATCTGACTGTAATTGCATGTTCATTCGCTCGAGAAATGATCGCCTCGTTGGATAGAATTATCCATTGCCACTTGAATCAACGCAATGCTATCTTTGTTTTCTTGAGGAAGAAAATATACACAGAGAGAAAGTAACTTAAAATGTGTGCTTTCTGTTAAAATAGAAACCCCTCAGTCTGTGAAATGTATGAATATCAAGGAAGTAAATACCACTGGTTATTGTTTAACCCTATTAGACACAGACTAGAAAGATGATGACTAATTAGGGACATAAAAGGGAAACTGGTTGAGATAGTTGAAGGCGGTTGATAAAGCGTTTAAGAGAGCATGCAGGTACCACCCTTGTCGACAAATATAATATAGTATATACACCTCACCGAATCTATTCAAATATGCAGTGCGATATTACTTAACATTAAATAAAAGGACAATCCATCTCTATCTAATGTAGCCGGTTTTTTTTCAAGATACACGTCATGTGTTATTGGAATTGAAAAGAAACGACAGCTCTTGGAAGAGGATAAAGACCGCTTAAAGAGGTACTGCCACTGGTGTATGGCCGCCTCTATATCTAGGGTACGTGATGAGAAACACTTTTAGAATTGTAGTGAGAAACCCATGCTTTGTATTGACTATAATGGTTATTGTGTGAGAATATTGACCTGAAACTACGGAATAAATAACATAGACCAATGCATTGTAAACTAGGTATTACATGTGAATACAATGAACACATGTTTCATACTCTGTTGTAATAACACGACAATCTAATCCATCTCTTTCAAAATTCAGAAGTCCGTGTAATGAATTCACGAGTGTCTGGTCAATGCTCCCATATACTACGTGTATACACAGAGCGTTAAAAGATAATACAACGCTAACGTACTGCAATGAAGGGGAAACAAAACAAACCATTTCAAAGTGGCTATGTTATATATAATACTCAATAGTGTCAAATCAGTGTTGCGACACTATACAACATTATACAACATTATACAACACTATACACCACTATACACCACTATACACCACTATACAACACTATACAACACTATACAACACTATACAACACTATGCAACACTATACAACAATATA
>ENA-OREC01002340-OREC01002340.1-marine-metagenome-genome-assembly--contig:-NODE-2340-length-10384-cov-12.561172_pt1 | contig 10384 bp, 3 predicted proteins | sample MGYA00248626_ERZ508543 | MGnify/ENA primary metagenome ERZ508543 (study PRJEB26211, sample SAMN05518279) | marine metagenome | isolation source: Puget Sound, Washington, USA | host: Bankia setacea...
ACTTCAAAGCTTAAAAAATGGCACACCACCATCTTCCATAACCAAACTTTAGGAATGGTCTGATATAAATTAACCAATAGGTATCGATGGTCAGTCTTCATGGCACGCCCTCTCATACACTTTCATAAACTCTGTCTCCTGCGTGTTAAGTCTTCTGATTGGCTTAGACAGCTTCATACGTCATGTTTGCGGTTTAAATGTGTCTATATGTACATAATGCTAACGAGACATAATGAAAGGGACACAACTGCGCCTGTTTACAACTATGGTTGCTTTGTAACTAGTGTCCCTTTCTGAAAATGGATCGACATGATATCTGCCTGTTAAAGACGTAAACTTTCAATTCAGACGGGCACTGTAATACGGTTACGGAAAATCACACTGAAGTGGTGGGGAACATGCAAGCCCGCCCCTGTGTATTCCACTGCTTGGTACGACCTGTAGTTTTTAACTTGGATGTTGAAATATATAAACATTGTATAATAAATGTCTATACATATATATATTGTTTTCTCTTTACTTTTATTAAATTGTATTTTTGAATTAATACGTCTTTAACTAATTAACAACCCATTTCTCACTATATTTGTGTTGTTATTGTTGTACTAATACTTATATCCTCAAGTACATGTCTTGGACAACAAGTTCATGTCATCGTTGTTATGATTTACTGAATTTTTAAAATCACAAAGTAAGTCCAATTAAACCTTAATTTCAGTTTACACTTAATAGTTCGCAATTTATGATGAAAATAGGGCTGATCATATGGTCCCCTTCCTTTTCCGAAGTGAGTGGAGGCATTATTACACAATGGATGGGAAAACAAGTTGCATAACGTCATATATGAATTCACCTACATGATACAAACGTGTAATATATAATAGCAAGTTTCCCATATTTTTGGGGGGATTGTGTACAAGAAGTAAACTTAATTCAGTTGAAAAATATCTTAGCACGCTTGTGGACCAAAGAGTATGTCCATAAACATATTAATCTATTTATCGTTTATATTTGTTTCAGAATTAGATGAGAATGGAGTCTGGCGTTAGGCAACATGATGTCACGTGGTCATACATCAGATCCAAACAACTTGATTCATGGGAAGATGTCAATGTAAATATAACTCAGTCCGTGGATATTTGGATGACGCTACCATAACAAAAGTGTCTGCCAAGAGAGAAGATAACGTGGCTAATTGCGATATCACTGCCATGGATTATTATTTTAGGAAAGATGAGACTACACGAATAGTGCCATTAACATACCTTGCCATTCATGTTGAACCTCGTTTTCCAGGTTGGAGTGTCAGAGACATATGCCAGTTACCAAGTGGGGAAATCGTCAGCGTGGCTTATAGTAGCGAAATGAAAGAGCTCCGCCTGATGAAATTAGACTGCTTTCACTATATCTTAGATGAATACCAACTCGTTCAGTATATTGACGAGCAATACACGTGGAGTTCATCGGTATGTACAATAGATAACACCACCATTGCTGTTACCCAAAACAACACGGAGTCACACAATAAGATAGAGATAAGTGTTTTCTCTGTTATGAACAATCTGAAACTGAAAACAACATTCAACGTAGATTTAATTGATGATATATTTCGAAAACTAACATTTGCTAATGGCGTTTTACAAATGGTATGCGCTAAAGCAATATACACGTGTTCACCTACCGGTGGCAGATTGAACCGTATAAGGCTACCCTTTATTGTTCAGTTGAAGTCGTGTACAACATCGGACGGCCTAATTCATTCGTTTGACCCATTAGGTAAACTTACAACTACAGACCTGAAAGGAAACAACCTCGGTTGTATACCAATTATGACTGACGGGGAGTGTAAGTGGTTGCAACGATCTATGTATTGTGATAGGTTAGGCAACGTCTTCTGTTTGATGTCGAAAGGCCATACTAACGCTGAGGAGTGGAACATCGTTAAAGTAGTGACACAAAGTTACAACGGCATGACGAAAATGAAAGTGAAATCGAACGCAATGATAACATACCCTTCGTATCCATCGTTTCATGACGTCATCTATCACGACGAGTTGTCAGATATGCTCGTGTTTATGAAGAATGACGTTCGAACCCACATTTACGTAAGCGGATTGTGAAAAAAACCTATAGCCAACCGGTGCGATGGGTCACTACTGAGCCATTTCCATTTGAGTGTTAGTTAAAGAGCAAAGTGTTGAAATATGTCGACACAGTAACGTGTATGATTAAGTACGAGGTTCATATCATGTGAAACAAGGAAGACTCAAAGTGGAAATACAAAGAAGTTAGACTAACTACCTGCTCCCAATGATTGAACAGTAAAATTGACGTCTAGTCCCGTCGAGTGGGAAATGTTGCGGAAAAGTAGGTTATATTTAAAGGCAAAACGCCAATCATCATTCCAGCTACATAAAGGTCCTGGTTCATGATAAAGGAGCATATATGCCTGATGATAAAGTTGATAGCTTATATACAGTCGGCATAAACACACATATTTGCCAGGTGGGTATAAAAATCCTGGTCATTTCACGTCCAGTGTACCACATTGTCACGCATTGAACATACGTGCCGACACGAGATTAAACATGTTGGATAATTGATTAAAGTAAAGGGCGTTATCTTTCTAAAGTATTGTTTGCTTCTGTATTGTTGAAAAAACTTATTCAGTATGTGTCACATACAGTGTGTATATGTAGACTAGAGGCATACTTTATGTTTATCGTCAATAAATGTTGTTTTTGTTAACATTCATGACAAATGATAACGCACTTTAATATAAACTTTATTTACTGTTCTAATTTACAAGTAGATTGTCATGTAGATGTGCATATACAATGCATTTATAAGTTAACTGATTTAATGACATAACTTTTAACAGACATTACTTGAAATGAGTTTTACTTTAAACATTGGTATACGTACTCTGTAGTTCTTCATACAAAACTTCGCATGTACGTGTTTTTTCCTGTTGGGCAACTGAGGGGTTATTCTCGTATTATGTTAAAACACTTAGCATAGTTCCGACATGAAACCTATGTCGGCACATACAATGACAAGACTATCAATACAATAATTAACTTTCGATAACATACATATATTCACGCTTTCGAAAGAGCAGACCCTTTAGCATCAACAGCTATGACATACTTAAATATATCTCATGCCGCCCCTTTAATCAAATACTTTTTCACATATCAGCATTAGGTGTGTACATGCATATAGGTCGCGCACGTGTATGTGCAAATTAGACTGGACGGATTAACCCAATTTTAAGTGACAATTGACACAAATAACTAAAATATCCAGTTTTCTATGAAGAGCTACGGATTCGGGCATGCTTTACATGTTAATTGCTTGTTTTACAATCAAACTTAAATAAATACTCATATCCTCAGCTAGCATACGTTGGAAGAACGTTGGAGATTACTGTTTAGTTTTTATTTCTATGTATCACAACATTGTATATTTTAAGTGTAAATATGTCTAATCCGGAAGCTATTTGCTAGGAGTTTCGAATTCACATTTCCATTACTTAATATATTGGACATTTTAATCTCTTTAAAGTAAGTGATAATGTGAGTTGTACACTATATATGTTAACAGACGCTCTGTAGGTTTGAAGGTTAAATACAATAGTTTCTTGTTGAAAAATATGTCTCCATTTATATTCAAGCATTCCAATAGTGTATGCAAGTCATAAATTTGACTTGAAACAATGAGTCAGTCCATTTAAAATAAATATTGAAAGTTTTACAATTAACGTAAACTGTCTTTCACGATTTCCAGAGCGTATATATGCATACACATAAGTTCTCTTGTATTTTTGAGAAATAAATGTGTATGGCATTTATAACTACCCAATTACTTGTACATTTTTTATGAAATAAATCTCCGCATAAGAAATTACTTTAGGAGTACCCGTATTATGCCAAAATCGTTAAACGAAATATAAATATAATCAGAGATCCAAGGAGAACATGTATCGTTGGTTATATTTGTATTTTAATGCTGGGCTATTTAAAGTTGTCCCATTGTTCTTATTCTTTATCTCACCTTTCTCTCTCCCTCTCTCCAAGTTTACCTCCATAAAGATAGTTAGTACTTAACATTTCAAGCGTTGTTACATTATTTGGATACCCACTAGAACAATCCTTACACTGACTCAAGTTGTCCGCTACACCTAAATAACTGATGCCATTTATTAGTATACTGATAAGGAACATATCTCATATCTAAGTCGTAACCCAGAGTCAAGTGATCAAGTGATCAAGTAAATACAAAAGTACATGTACGCACACATGGTTAAACATCAACATTTTCCTTTCAAAGTTATTTATTGAAAACAAATTTCAATCGAAGAACAAACTCAAAAATAGTTTGTAAATGTGTACGTGTCATAGCATAAACAGTAAACAGAGCACACCAACTCAATCAGTAGAGTGCAAGGTTTGCTTTTCCTTTTAACAATTAGACTTTTATAACGTATGTAAAATGACATTATCAATCAATAAACCGCCATATGACTTGTTTTGTTGAAATAAATATACTAAGAACAAACGTAATCAACATGTCACTTATTCTCATAAAGCTTCTTAGGCAAACAAACCCTAAGAAAATACCAACTTTCCATAAGTCTGTACAACCATTCCACACTTCAACTGACACGTGATTTACACGCTCAAAAGAATGTCATATTTGAAAGGGGAGAGCACTGGTCTTAATGAAGTTTAACATTGGTTATATTAGAATAAGGCAATCAGTCGCAATTAAAATTCGAGAGAAACATTAACAAAATGATCCATTTTAGGAGCTATGTTTAACGCAATAAGTTTATTATAGCAGCTTATACGTATGGCGTCATTTTCAAAAACGGGCGCATCGTACTTGCATTGTAAGGTCTACCTAGACTGTACAGAGACACAGTTATGCGTGCGTTTGTATGACTAGGTTGAAACTCAGATATGTTATATAAGCTGTTAGCTCCACATTGTTCCCCATCAAAATCAGTACTAACATGTACTTTAGCTTACTAACAGTGGTGGTAAAGTTCATCTACTCAATGCTTATGACATGATGTTATATTGCAGACACTTAAATAATACTACCTCCTGGGGAGGGCCGTAATTAAGTTTAGGAACTTGTGGCCCAACTCTTTTTTATCATGATTTTATATGATTGTAACTTAAAATGTTTGTCTTATGTATATATGGGAAAAATAAAATATGTTTAAACTATAATTCTACAAGCAGTAAAGATAGCTATTGTGTCACTATGTGTAGTTATCAATAAAAAGAAATCACAAAGTATGTATAAAGATAAAAAATGGTATACAAAAGCAAATGAATAATAAAATACTTATTGAATAGAGAACATACATTGGGCAAGGAAATAACTACTTATAACAGCGGCCCTACGAAACCTACAAAATATACATGGTACTATATAATTTAATAAAACGCACAGCACACACATGTAAATTTCAATAGCAAAAAGTGCCAAAACAGATATTTCGCCTTTGAACAGACATTTACTAAAATAGTATACAGGTGTGAAAACCTCTTCATTCATCTTTCGAGAAACAAAACAATGTATAAACAAATATTTCTGTCGAAACACATTATATATTCCATCAACTAGCTGAAAATCAGAATAATAGAATGAATTTCGACAAAATATACGAGACAAACAAATATTGACTTAATCACCCGATCGTCTTCCAAAATAAGGATTCAAATAACCGGGGTCATGGAGTTCAGCCTTGTACTAACCTCGCACTATCTCACCATTCAGACAATTTTGGAGAAACAACTATATATAAACAAATATTTCTGTCGTCAACACATTCTATACTCAATGAACTAGCTGAAATTCAGAGTAATACGGAATGCACAAAACAAACAAATATTGAAATCACCCGATCGTCTTCCAAATCAAGGATTCAAATAACCGGGGTCATGGAGTTGAACCTTGTTCTAGATTCATGCAACTAATACTTACCGCTCACCATTTAAACACGTTTGGAGAAACAAACAACGTTTAACAAATATTTCTGTCGAAAACGCATTCTGTATTCAATGAACTAGCTGAAAATCAGAATATGAAGGAATATACGAAAGAAACACATATTGACTAAATCACCCGATCGTCTTCCAAAATAAGGATTCAAATAACCGGGGTCATGGAGTTGAGCCTTGTTCTAGATTCATGCAGCCAATAATAACTTCGTACACGTTCTCTAATCAGTCATCTTTCGAGATTCAAAACAATGTATAACCAAATGTTTCTGTCGAAAATAAAATAATTATATGCTCAATGTACTAGATGAAAATCAGAGTAAGAAAATGACTTTCGACAAATGTAGGAGACAAACACATATTGACTAAATCACCCGATCGTCTTCCAAAATAAGGATTCAAATAATCGGGGTCATGGCGACGAGCTACCAAAGAGGAAAGCATAGTGATCGACTGTAAATGGGTCAATCACTAGACATTGTGCTATGTTAACTCATTTTTAATCACAACCTCTAGCGTAGAAGTTCCCTACAACTTAAGATGAATATGTCAGAAATACTTCTCACATACGTTGTCTTTTAATTTCAACAAACTATCGTCATTTATTTATAAATGCTAAACGAACCGAAATAATATATATTCTTTGTATTTTGGATATTGTGTAAATGCAATCCAATAAATATTTTATATTTTACGGTCATGTTTTTGCCATAACATCTGGATTTTAATAAATCTGAAATGCATAGCTAATGTTTTAGTTAACAGAAATGCGGAGCTATTGTCATAGAAAACAGGACATGTGCTTTTTTTTCAAATAGCCAATCAGAAGTTCCCAAATATCCATAAGAGTACGATGTAAATAGAGTACCTAATCATTACAACGTCTGTGTTAATACTGTTTGATATTCGCATTATTTACAGTAAAGTTCCACTAACAGACCAACCTTCGGACCGACAAAACGAAATCAGTATTATATTGATAAAGCGAATAAATAAGTACGTGTTGCATGAATATTGATTGCACAAATATGTAAACAACACACAGAGAAAGCAAACCAGTTTTCACTATACAATTTGGTGAGCATACGTACATTATATATCGGAGATCACTCAGCTAAATCTTGTCAATTAACAATGTTATAGTAGCCTTCAAACCAAAAGAGAGGAAATACACACTTATTGCACCGACACTACTTAAGTCCTATCCAATCTTTAAGAAAGAAGTCGTCATGGCTAAACTCTTCACCTAAAGTTGACCCTAGTCTATATGGCAATACATAGTATATCACAGTACCACGTGACAGAAATCCCGCCCACCATCCAAATGTCCCGGTTGTTGTTATCACGTGATCGGAATGAGCTAAAATGGCGAAGTCTTCTATCTCGCTACCTTGCATATACACTACAGTGGAATTGCGGAGTGTGGTTGCTTTCCTGGCGTAATCTTTGTCATCAGAACACACAACGAACACAATGTCTTGGTATTTGGTTGTCATGAAATGCATCGCTTTATGGATGTAGTCAACAGGTGTGGTCTGGTAGCCAAGCTTGCTGTTGGCAGATGAAGTGATATCTCCACGCCTTATATGAATCCCTACGACTGTTTGTTTATTTGAAGATGCTCGAATCTCTTTAATTTTCTGAGTAGCATTTGCCTCAATACCTGCTGTAAACTTAAACTCTTCTCTTATATCTTCAAAATAGTCACCAAAGTATTTCCATGATTGCAAGTAGTTGAGAATTTTATAATTTTTGCCTGGTCGGAGGTTCAATAAATCTTGATCAAATTTTGCGAAACCTTTCTCTTTAATGTATGTAAATCTTTGACACGTTCTCTTGGAAAACACGTCCTTCTCAGCTGGCAACATAAAATATTTTTCCAGCTCTAAATCTTTGATCACAGAAAGTTGTTTGGTAGTTTTCTTAGCGATGCCGTAGAGGGCCGCGTATTGGAACATTCGATTGCCTAGCCGTCCTGTAAACACACTACACACGTATTCTTCGGATTCAAGTATATGTTCACGAAACTCCTGGTTCAGTACAATTATATACATCAACAGCACTAGATACGCCAGTGTGTGTGGTATCAGTCCTGCAAACATATGTTTAGAATTTATAAGTACTGTTAAAGTATATAGTCAACAGGAGCAACCCAGCATATGTATGAGTTGACTTAAATTGAAATATGGGATTAAAGTGCTTGAGCGATGCTAGTAGGTTTAACATTGGCAAATTAAATACAAAAGGGTACACCACTTGTGTTATTCACTGGTTAAGGTTTAATATTTTCTTGGGGACATTAAACAGATACAAACGGCTAACATCTGCTTAAATGTGGAAAGGTATTGTATTTCTGTATTTTTGAGGGCAAAAGTTGCCCCCCCCCGTGGAGAAAAATCCTAGATCCGCCCTTGGATGCAAAGAAACAAAGAGTGAGTTGATGTACTTTCTTACTTGCAATCTTCTGGATGCATGTCTTGGATGTAGACTTCCTTAAATGCAGCGGTCGTAGTGCTCTTTTCCAAATCGCCTAAAACACATTAGCAAACATTCACCTGAACTGACAGAAAATCTTAATATAAAAACCGGCTTTCAGGTGGGCCCTTCTTTTCATACTTTTCCCTACTTTTTTTCTTGAAAAAGCCCTACTTTCCCTACATTTTTGTAAAAAATAGTAAGAGAAATTATAGAAATGTTTTAACTAAATGCATTGATTGAAATAATCTAAATATTGATTTTAATAAGAAGCAATTTCTAGTATTTTTTGTACGATTCGTTTAATGAAGTAGGTCCCCAGTGCTTCAAGAGGGGTTCTATGATGAGAATGAGTGGTGCATATTGACAAGTCAGACACACCCATCTCAGGTAATTCTTCATTTCTTTGAATAATAATACAGGAACATGATTTGCATTGTATGTGTATTAAAGCTTTTGTACACAGACTTCCAATAGCAATGTTTCCCACAATGATGCCTATTGCTGAGGGAAAACACTTGCCAAAATATTAAAGTACTGTATTTAATGTTTTGGCAATTTGGGAAATGTTAAAGACACTCACTGTCATCATGTGTTCCTTAATTTCCAATACATGCGAGATATTGGATCATGCTAGCAGCACAATTAAGGCCTTGTCACTATAAAATAACTGCTCGACTGTGTACAAAACCCTTGCTTGTTGTTTCCTTATTCTTACTCGAGCCATATTTGTCACCATGTGCATGATGTCATATCTTAGTTCATAACTTTGTTAACTGTAGCAACCACATGTTTGTTTGTACATGGTTCAGATTATTGCTTCTTTTAACTACTAATATAAACCATAACCTAGTCATGCTAGTATGATAGACCTTGAGCTGATTATAGACCCTGCCCACCCCCCATAAGGAGTTATGTGCCTTTAAAATACGTGATCACCTCAAACATTGCCATTTTCTGTATATTTTACACTATGTATCAAGTTATTTTACAAAATTCCCTTTTCTAATCAATGGCTATATTTCTTAGTTACACTGTACCGTTTATGTTAATAATCATCATTGTAGTCAGTACTAGTTTAAATGTACAATAATCCTAGCTAATTGAAACAATTGCAATTGCTGTTGACAGACTTACGTTACGTGGCATGTAAACTGTTAATTCACATATTTAAAAGTATACAGAAAGGGCCAAATCTGCTCTATCGATAAGCCAATTAATCAACACCATATTATTTCTGTAAATGCTTCAATTTAATTGCATTTCATGAAACTCAAAATATTGATTATTATCACAGGCCATTTCATCGTAATTAACTGACGGGTTGTGAATTAACTTAATATCCTTAACTTAGTAGAAATATAAAACAAACATGCCTATTTATCCTTTGGGGTACCATACTACTAGTAGCTATCAAAATTAATATTTGATATATTGAACAATAAAAGTGTAAATGTATTCAGACAAATGTAGAACGCATTCGAGAGTTAGCTTCAACTCTAATAATTAGCTTACCTTTTCAAATAGTATTAAGTTGGAAAAAACATCTTGAAGGTAGTCATTTATCATACCTAGAGTTGAACAATTGTTGTGTCAAAGAAGACATAACTATTATTTCAGGACACATAATATGTAGAATATTTATACAATAATATGTGTCAAAAGAATGCTGAATAGCTTAGTAAATAGTAATGACAAAAATGAAAAATGACCCTGCAAAGTACAAGACTGTTCGACAATTGTTAATTTCTTACCTAGAAACTGAAGAGAGGATACCTCTCAACCTTCAACATATCAGCAAAATTAAGCCTAACTTACAATCATCTTATTGAGTAACAGCAAAGTTTAGAAGTACCATATGTAATGTCCAGAGTTTGAGATAACGGGTAACA
>ENA-OREC01002341-OREC01002341.1-marine-metagenome-genome-assembly--contig:-NODE-2341-length-10382-cov-13.564095_pt1 | contig 10382 bp, 3 predicted proteins | sample MGYA00248626_ERZ508543 | MGnify/ENA primary metagenome ERZ508543 (study PRJEB26211, sample SAMN05518279) | marine metagenome | isolation source: Puget Sound, Washington, USA | host: Bankia setacea...
TGTGAACGATACATGTGTAAATGTCAGCAAAACCCCTTATTTTGACCCTGATAGCTAAGGTGAGAGTTGTGTAAATGTCAGCAAAACCCTTTATTTTGACCCTGATAGCTAAGGTGAGAGTTGTGTAAATGTCAGCAAAACCCCTGATAGCTAAGGTGAGAGTTGTGTAAATGTCAGCAAAACCCCTTATTTTGACCCTGATAGCTAAGGTGAGAGATGGAGGGCGTATGTAATCACAAAGAAATGAAACATTGTTACACATTTATTAAACACTAGTGTAGCATAGGGTGATATGTCATAGTAACTGTTTTCTGCGTGATCAATTTGTCATAGCAATTAACATTTCGATGACTGAATGCGAAAGAATCCTATCTGCTGTGTTATTTAACAGCATTTAGAACCTTTCTGCTCTCACCCCTTGATATTCATGGGCTGCGTCTAAGTAGTATATAATGTGCGTAAGGAAAAAGTCTCCATTTGAAAATGCACTAACCTAATTATGGGATACATCAATAGTATATGGATAGTTCTTAGAGCTCATGCCTCACACAAGTAATAGTAGTAGTAGTAGTGCAATTTTAGGGAGAATCTTTGAAGAATTTTTGAATGCTAGTGAAACTATTTTGTAAAATGACCTCTCTTTCATGTCGCACTAAGGAGAAATTCTTTTTCCCTAGTGTCAGTTATTTTATTGGACATATTTTTGCAAACTAGTTGCATAATGATACATTTTTTTTTGACATCTTGTTTTTGATAATCATGAATTTACAAGGTTTGGGATTGGGGAAGTCAGGGGTGGGGGTATTAGGGGAAGACAGTTGACCAGTAGGCAGTCATGATTACCAAACAAGTGTCCAGTGTCCAGCCCAACTAATCAAATCAACTGACCACATCCATTGACCACTCTTCGTGATGTCGTTAATGTGCATGGCCTATTGACAGGTGTATGGATAATATCTTGTAATAAATAATGATTGACGTAGGATGGATATTGCAAAGTGTAAGGAAAGTTGTCATAGGTTTGTCTAATATGTCTGCCCCTTTTTTGCACAAAAAACGACAACCAAATCAGGTGTACTTAAGTACGTCTTATAAGGGGCAGTGATTAGGGAATTGTTGATTCGATAAAGGAAATATGTCGGTGTTCAGTGTGTTCAAACAACGAAACCAAACAAGTGAACAACTAAACATGTGTACTGGTTTGTCTTCTAAAGGACAGCGTTTAGTAAACTGTTGACTTGTTTCAGGAAATAGAATGAATGTTCTATGTGTTTAGACAAAATCAAACAAGTGGCCAAAGTATCATTTCTTGGATTTAATGTATTTTGAGCTTTTATTTGTGAATATTTTATGTTTCAAGTGTTGCTTATTCTTTAGAGACATTTTGAAAATTCAGTTCAACAATAGAGAGGATGAAAATAGTGTGACAATGTGTTGTGAATTGGATTTAGAAACATCAGAAGAAGACCTTGTGATATTTTGATGATTTATTTGAACGGTGCAATTCTGTGTGTTATAGTTGTAAATGAACGCTTCTGAAAAACAATTTGTGGTTTCGTTGATAATATAACAACATTGAAGACATCTATTATAATTAATCACAAGGGAAAAAAGTACAAACTTTATAATTGTTGGCCATAAAATTGTGGGTTGAACATTTTGAGGACAAACATTGTTGTAACAAACTAAAGACATAAGACAAAACCCTCACAAATCATGGTAGACTTGGTAAATAAGTCCCTGACGATGTCTTGATTTACAGACAGGTTGATATTAAACAATCCTAGTGGTATATACAGTTGACAATATCATTCATAGTACAGTGAATGCTAAGAGTATGTTGTTTGTGGCGAGTGAGTTTTTTGTGGCGTATTTGTGTGTCGTGTTTTGTCCTATATAAAGGCCGTGTCATTTAGCTGAAAGCACTCTAGTTTATAATTGTGTGTAACTCAAAGCTTTAGTGCACTGTTAATTTAAATGGAAGTTTGTCTCTTGTGTATTCCACCATGCGATTATTTGAACTCAACATGTTTTGCTCATCATTGCAGTAACATAGTTTGTTGCAACATGTTTTTGTTACAGTGTTTGCTATCAGAACAAGAGTCAACTTGCAACTCCACCATTTTGAATTATGTTGTTTTCTCCACATTGCATTTTCCTTATTACAGTGATTACTAATTGACAAGGAGTGAATTAAAAGTAACCAGTAGTAAAGTTCATCCCTTTTACATTATCCTGTAAGTGTTGACGTTTTCCTGGTAAATTGGATAGAGATATTAAAGACCAAATCAATATAATTCTTATTACGTAATGCCTTGATCCAATAGAAGGTTAGGCCATCAAGACACCAATAGAAAGGGTTCAACTACTATACAAGTGTCTCTAACCATATAAAGGGTGTCAGTATACAGGAGATAAATGCTACCTTGGTCAACTAAAAAACCCACATGGGACGAATTCCTCTTTTAAGGAGATAACTTTCTGTAGAATTGACCATGACAAGACATTTCAACATACATTTTTAGAACACACTTTAAGATTGTTCTATTTGTGAGAGGTTTCATAATGTTTCTTTGAGATTCTACACAGAACAACATAATTATTAATTGAGGTGACACAAATGTTGTTGACAATTTTAGTTGAGTAAAGTTCTGTAACCATGATCTCCAAGTCACCATAGCAACATACTCAAAATGCAAAGACCAGATAATTTGGCTAGGTAAACCAAGAAAAAACAACATCTCTGATGCCATTACAGCCAAGCTATTTAGATTGAATGGTTTTGGACTGTGTTTCTTTTGACATTGTTACAATTGCTACAAACTGGAATATTGGAATCAACAAGTAAAGACAAGGTCAAGGTCATGTTGGACAAAACCACATTGATGTCCAACAACTTGTAAAACAGCAAGCTCTAGACACACTTAAAAGGGGCTCATTTCCGTTGCCTGCTCACCATATGTTCCAGTGACATCTTTTAAAACTTTTTTCTGACACCTTGCCCACAATATCATGACAGGCTACAACATAAAAACACCACAAGGACCACAAACACCTAAGGTTGAGTTATTGTGATTTCTTTGAAAATGTGCACATAATTTTCATAATGCTGCAAACCAAATTACATAAAAAAACTTGATGGATTGTGATTGTTGCGATGAACTCTGAGGACTTTTAGTCTAGGTTTACGTTTACCGTTATTCTTATATTTACCGCAAACACAATGGTGAATTTTTTTTGGCAAATGATGGATTTGGTGTTAAACAGTGCTTTTTAGCAACAAACGTCATATATCATTTATTAAAAAGTGATATGAAATGTAAATTATGATGTCAAATTAAGTCATAGTAAAGTTGAGATTTCGTTGGCTTGAGCAGGTTTTACAGTGGATGACGGCAAAAGACACTTTAAGGAGAAGTTTTCTTGTCTTTGGGAGGGAATTTTAAGGACATTTTTCGTGTTTTTGACAACTTTTATGCGTGGTTGCGTCAGCACCAGTTTATACAGAAATTTAGAAATTCTGACTGGGAAGGTGTTATTAAGGTTTTAGTGTATGTTTAAGTAAGATTAGAAACTTTTTTCGGGGAATTCAGTGACACAAGGAATTTATAAGGTCCTGAAATTAGTGAAAAAGGATATATTGGTTGGATTTATGAAAACAAACTGTGTGTTCATTTGTGCTATAGTGTGCTTTTAGAACGTTTTGTAATGTGTTTGTCAAGGTAGTTTGTTTCTCTATATTTCTGTGCACCTTTGGATTACAACTTGGAATAAAATTCGGATTTTACAATGGCCGAGGAACAAAGAGTTAGACGACGCTCTCTACAAGAATACGGTCGATACCAGAGTCAAAGTGCTCCAGGTTCTCCTATGTTAATGCGTAGACAGACATATGTACCAAAGAGTCCATCATCAGGTATTGAGTACATCCAGAGGGCCACTGACGATTGCATGGAAAGGAAACACTCGTTGGAAGAGTGTAGATTTGTTGAGCCACTGGAACCTATGGGCTCGTACTATGTCCCTGGTCATTCGAGCCCGGCTCTCTACCCAATGTATTCTGTGCCTTCCCCAACTATGTATTCCATGCAAGCTCCAATGATGCAAGCGGGTTACAGGCCTGTTCAAGAAGTGCAGCCATATTACACATTACCGCAATCTCAGTCTATCCCTATGGCGATGGATAATATAGTATACCAGCCGGTACCAATGAGCTTACAACAAAATTCCAACTACTCTGCTCAGTATAAACAAACCTTACAAGATGATAACTGTTATGATGTTCAAGGGATGCAGAACTCTATGCAAGGTCTTCAGGTTCAGGATAATTGTGGGTCCCAACAAGATCAACATTATCAGCAGCAACATCAACAACAACAGCAACAACAACAGTACCAGCAACAACAGCAACAGTTTTCTCCTATAAGACGTATTTCACAAGAGTCCAATAATTCGCAGTCTGGTTCAGAACAAGTGCAGCAGCAACAACAACCGCAACAACAACAGCAGCAGCCAAGGATGAGACGGAGATCAGGGGTCCAGTCTGTTCAACAGGTTCAGAATGTTCAGATGGTTCATCCAATACAACTATCTCCAACTCCAGGTAGAATGTACAGCATGCAAGGACAAATGATGGGCTCAAGTTATCCACCAGTGATCTCTAGGGTAAATCATCCAGACACTATAACTGAACATGTTCAAATGACTAATGCTGTAGTAAGTAACAATAACAATGTAGACTCTAAACAACCAGACTCTTGCCTAGTACAGAGAAGGAACAGCAATGAAGTGGTTGTTAAGAAGAAGAAAGTTTCGTTTGAAGATGAACCACCAAAAAGATTACAAATCATACGTGTTCAGAAATCTTATTCTGCAGATGCGACTCAGGTTGCAGACGAAGAGCTTGATGATAACGCTAATGGTGATATAGTTGTTGTAAGTAGTAAAGAGGATGCTACAGATGGATATGAGCCGTATGTGGCTTTACGGAGAGCTTCAACAGGTTCAAGGCCTCATACTAAGAGTCTGGTGCCAAGGAAAGGGTCTGACACAAAACAGAGACGGAATTCTGTGTGTCCAATGACTGCTTATAACCTTCGGTGAGTCTTGTATTTGAAATAGGTAGATGGAAAGGTTACTTGGAAGTCATGGTGGTGGATGTTTAAATACAGGAACTCACAAATAGAATGTTTCAAACTGTGGTAGATGAACAATTAACTCAAAGAAATGGTGGTAGCTAAGTTACTGGACTTGGAACATGAAAATTACCAGACAGATCTGTTGCAAGAATTGGTTGGAATTGAAACTGTTGGTAAATGTTAATTGGCCAGTGGTGGTGGAAATGGTGATGGGTGTGGGGAATGGTTAATGATAACTGGAAAGGAGGTAGTAAACCAGTCTGTGTCTGGTAGAATGAAGACTGAACAAAACGTGACCAAGTCTGGCATATTTAGGGCTATTTTACAAACTTCACTCATCATGTACAATTAGAATCATTCTTTTTGTTTTGCGTAAAGACAATGTAAATAGCAAAATTGTGCAATTTATTAGAAAATGAGACAAAATGGCCTGCTTTGCATGATGCGGTTGGGAATGCATGCTGCCTAGTGGAAGTAATAAATAATTCTTTCTACTGCTTTTGAAATATGTATTAAATTGTTCTGTTAAGTTGTTATATGCATCTGTTTTGTAGAATTGTTTATTTCTAGACTACAGTAGACATTTATTTTAGACCATGGTAACTTGACAGTTTTTATCAGGTGTTTGCATTTTCCTGGAGTTTGGAATATTTTTTCAAAGTTGCTATCTTTATAACAGTCATGGAAAGTTTTCTACCATTTAGCTATGTGTCTATGGTTATTGTGAAGCTACTGCCATACGCGAAATACATTTAACACAAAAAGCAAAGGAATTACCATACTGTGTTATATATGTACACATTTGTTTAGGTGCAAAGTCCTACTATAGGATTTAAATGAGATTTTTATAAACCAGTTGAAACTTATCACATCTCACACTGAATGTAATTTGTTTGGAAAGTTTTGTGTATTCTTATAATCCACTTAATGTCACAGTGTTAAAACAGTTTTAAAGTGGACACTCGGGTCTTTGATGTAGTAAGCCCTAGATTTACTGTCAACAGAGTTTTACGAACATTTTAAATTAATCAAAAGGGAGGTAATTATGTTTGTGGCTGAATTGTATAATCATACAGAGTTGATGCACTTGGCTGTTCTTTAGTTTAGCCTGAGTACACACTACATTTTACCTTCAATGTTGAAAATGAGATTAAGACATGAATTTCCTGTAATACAACTCAAAAGGTAGTAATTATGTGGTTAATATGTGTAAGGAAGATGCAGAGTTGTCCCTCTTTATTACAGTGGTTTTGAACAATTATATCTTTCTCAAAACTTCCTTATTCATTACATGATCAAGGCATTGAGAACTTACAATTATACATACATCTTTTAATACTAACTAGAGGGAAGTAACTGTAATATATGATTCCTAGGTAAATGTGTGTACAGAGTTGCCCTCCTTGAAAAGATAACAACACTGGTACATAGCATTTATCATTGATTCATATCATGAGATGCATATGCTCAAATGACATTATATATCTGTCTGTACAACATGAATCATTATAATGTTTAATGTACATGACAATGGGTAAATGTTAAAAAGGTTCTATCTGCTTCTTTATTCAATAGCACTTAGAACCATTTGGCGTTCACCCCTATATGAGTCATCTACACAGGACCTGGTGTAATAAGTAAAACATGCTGCTGTTCTTTGTATATAAGTTTGCACCTGTGATATATGAAACTTCTTAAACTTATTCTACCGCTGAATGATTGTGTTGTTTATATCCTGAGCTGATCTTTTACAATCTGTATCCATCTTACACGTACCGTATATAGATGGTGTAGTTTAAGCGAAGAAAGAAAACGTTTTATAACAAGTTTCCATTAAATATCATAAATAGGTTAAAGTGATGACAAACATTTGAAGTATTTTTGATATTTGACGAAGTTGAGATTTGGCATTTCGTTTCAGGGAGAGACGGATGTGTTGTTTCAGTATTTCTAAGAGTTCACAAGCATTCAAAGACAGGCTCTTGTTTTTATACATGAGTTAAATCAAAGAGTTGTTTAACATTATAGAGAAAAGTTGGTAAATTAGATAAAACTGGGTATAAGTATAATTTAAAGTATTTGATTTCGACCGTATGTTGTACTAGTAAGTTGATGCTTTACAACGGTTTAAATAGGTAACCTAGATAAAACGATAATTAATTCAATATGATCCATGGCCTACCAATAAGAGTTGCTGCTTGCCATACCTAATAATGAAACCAAATTGCATGAGAAATTATTTAAATGTGCTAGAAACTTAAAAGTGTAACCAAAATAGTATATATATACAAAAAAGTGGCTTAAATATCGGCAAAATGCACGTAGTACCACAGTGAGTTATGTATAGAATTTAGTTTTGAGAGTGCAGTAAATAAGTTTTATTACATTTTGAAAACCTGACTTGAATGATACTTATGACCTTTGTTTAAGGACAAACTGTTAACTGTGTTTAAACGAACTATGCTTTTAAAGTACCGTTGTGTTTTCAAGGTTGCTTTTGGTACAATGTTAGACATCGACTTTTCACCTATTTTTGTCCATTGCGAATTACCTTATTAGACACATCAGGATAGTAGACTGTATGGTTGATGAAATATGCAGCTAACAAGATTTCTGTAGTTTGATACCCTCATCTCCAGTCCCTGTTGGTCTGTAGGGCTCAAACATCCCCCTTCTCCTATAGCTATAACAAGATTTCTGTAGTTTTATACCCTCATGTCCTGTCCCTGTTGGTCTGTAGGGCTCAAACATCCCCCTTCTCCTATAGCTATAACAAGATTTCTGTAGTTTTATACCCTCATCTCCTGTCCCTGTTGGTATGTAGGGCTCAAACATCCCCTTCTCCTATTGCTATAACAAGATTTCTGTAGTTTTATACCCACTTCTCCTGTCCCTGTTGGTCTGTAGGGCTCAAACATCCCCCTTCTCCTATTGCTATAACAAGATTTCTGTAGTTTTATACCCACATCTCCTGTCCCTGTTGGTCTGTAGGGCTCAAACACCCCCCTTCTCCTATTGCTATGACAAGGTTATAATTATTGACTGTTGTGTCTTTCTATTTTTCACCATACCCATTCTTCTTCTCTTCTTTGTGTTCATGTGTCTACAGTGACACCCATTCCACATTGATGAAGGGCGCTCACATCTTGAACATGCAGTTGATGCTGGAGCAGAAATGTTGTTAATGTTTCATAGCTCCAAAAAATGTAGTCAGAAAAACAAGATGTCAAGTTTGGGTATATTTTGGTCCATTCATAGCTCCAAAAATTGTAGTCAGAAAAACAAGATGTCAAGTTTGGGTATATTTTGGTTCATTCATAGCTCCAAAAATTGTAGTCAGAAAAACAAGATGTCAAGTTTGGGTATATTTTGGTTCATTCATAGCTCCAAAAATTGTAGTCAGAAAAACAAGATGTCAAGTTTGGGTATATTTTGGTTCATTCATAGCTCCAAAAATTGTAGTCAGAAAATCAAGATGTCAAGTTTGGGTATATTTTGGTTCATTCATAGCTCCAAAAATTGTAGTCAGAAAAACAAGATGTCAAGTTTGGATATATTTTGGTCCATAGTTTTGGCCTATGCTTTATAACTACTGACATATATAAACAAGATGGTCTGATCCCAATTATGGTGTATAGATGATTAGATTCACATTTGATTCACTTGTGATCAATATAAGGTTATTACATTTGATTTATATAGGGTTATTACAGTTGACCTAATCTAAGTTGTCGATATTGTAGTTGATATTTGGGAGGCTTCGTTGATGTTTTGGTATACGTCTATGATGTAAAACTTTTGATAAAGATGTACGGCACATACAGTGGCAATATTGTTGTTATCTGGAGTATTGCATGTATGAAGATAGTGCTGTTGTTTTGATGGAAGTTGTTGTTTTGATTAATTTTGTTTTTGATGATACATACTTTGATGGGGGAAAGTGATAAAACTCCTTTTCAGAAAGTTAGATAAAAAGAGTTTTCTAGTATTCAGCTACGTACCACACAACAACCTGTTTTCAGCCTTGTAATAGATGAATAAAGATCTGCATGGGCATTGTTTTACTTAAGCACTTACGCAAACTGTAACGTAACACAAAACGTAAAGTAACGCAAAATGCTATATTACACAATTTTTATTTCTTAATTCACCCTGTATGAATGAACTTATTCTGTCCAAAATAAAAATCAGTTTCATCACAATAAGAAAAAACATACCTGAAAAGGAAAGTTCTTTCGGATTTAGATAACAGGTTTAGATTTTATTTGATCTCTTTGTTTGTTTGTAAAATCAGTTTGGGTTTTGCATACAGTTGCTTCAGTAAAGCAGCGGCCTGGTGCTTGAGTGCAGTGATCTAAAGTTACCATTAACTACAAGTATTGTCCAAGAATATATGTTTGAAATATAAATCAAGTATTGACCTTGAATGAATAGTTATGCTGAAAATAAACTTTGTATTCTTTTGTTGACATTGTCATACAAAATAAAAAGGCACACAATTAGTTAAAGTACATAGTTTTGTTTGTTCATTAGACAGGATATTTAGTTATGTTTCCTGATACTTGATGTTGTGATTTGATACCTATTTTGTTTTGAAAAAGACTAATATAAAAGTACATGTTGAACCATTGTGAATACGTGTTCTTCAAGCAGAGAATTCATAAGCTATACACATGAAAAAATATGATTCAGATATTGTCATCAAAGTTTCACACAAAAAAATCTAAAATATTTGTCATAACTTGTCTCCCTTTAAAATTTGTTCTTTCATATTAGTACATTGAGTGGTGAATGTGAAAAAGGTTGTATCTGGTTCTTTATTCAATAGTTACTTAGAACTCTCACTTTTCATCCCTTGTGACATGTTCAATTAGACAAAGACTCTTCAATGATACAGATGCATACCCATGATGTAATCATGGTTTTGAAAGTCAACAATCTAATTATTACATGTTTGAAAGACTGACAATAACTCCTTATAATTACTAGTATTTGTTGTCATTCTATTTCTACGTTCTATAGTGATTATATATAATTGATATAAATGTTGATATTAGACCATAAATTACACTGAACTAGAATGAACTGCAGCCATATGTAATCCACATTAGATAAAGATGACATTTTATTATCATATGTGACTATGTCCTAATGTTTTATTTATTACCATATCTGACTATGTCCTAATGTTTTATTTATTATCATATCTGACTATGTCCTAATGTTTTATTTATTATAATATCT
>ENA-OREC01002342-OREC01002342.1-marine-metagenome-genome-assembly--contig:-NODE-2342-length-10380-cov-13.144715_pt1 | contig 10380 bp, 4 predicted proteins | sample MGYA00248626_ERZ508543 | MGnify/ENA primary metagenome ERZ508543 (study PRJEB26211, sample SAMN05518279) | marine metagenome | isolation source: Puget Sound, Washington, USA | host: Bankia setacea...
TGTGTTACTATGCTTAAACAGTGACACAGTGTTACTGTAATGTGTAACTATGCTTAAACAGTGACACAGTGTTACTGGATGTTACCTCAGATTCCCTATGAACAACTAGAGCACACAGGATATAACATGTCTATAGAGACCAGGGACGGACAAAGTGTATGGTAGACATTTAGCAGTCAGTCTTTTCTGATTTACTTTTTGCAAGAAAAACTTTCTAGGACATATCACTGTAAGGTCGTTTTGAGTTCATCTGTTTCTGCTTTTTGTAATTGTGCAGAGGTAGATTTATTAACACATATAAAGATAAAACTGTATACTATAGACAGTTCTATGTAGAAGATGAAACGACAGAACCAATTTCAGATACGAGAGTTATCCTTGTTTCCATAAAAGGTTCTGGATTGTTATAAATGTGTCATATTAGTACCCACTGATCACTAATAGCTGGTGAACTTACACAATGGGGTCAATGCACACTGATGTGGCTAAGTACTTGTATAAGGTGGGTTTTACTGCCAAGTGTTTATAAGTGGTAATAAGACAGTGACGTTTTCACGAGACATTGTCCATTTGACACTTGCTACACTACTTAAACTTCTAGTTACTGTAAAGCTTGATGAACTTGTTTGTTTCATGTTTGTCTAATATGGAGGCAGTCTTCTAGTGAAATCATAAAACATATTTATAACATATTAAACTGGCATAGGCAGAGTTTGCATAACATCAACCATATTGTGAGTAAGCTTCACACTCTACAAAACAGGCTTGATTGTGAGGTTGTGCATATTTCTAGGTGTACAGTAGTAACCAAGGAAGAGGTGGTAACTAACCAAATAGTGTACACTTGAAGCACATATGTACATTCCTACATCACTCACTTCCTACATTCCTAGCATGTTAGTGACAGGATTAACTAGCAGTGGTTTGATGTTTTGTTTTATAAAAAAGATTAGTTGAATAACTGAAACAGACAATTAAAAAACATCATCCTTAATGACACAACTTTTCAATTAAGAGTTTATAACTATGTACATCAAAGTAATAGCTGTGGTGTAAGTGGTCAGTGGACTTTAAAGTATCAGTGTTCAACCAGTATGGCCACTATGCTGCACATCAAGAAATACGTTGAAAATAACCAGAATATTACCATTCTTGTAAACCACATTAGAACTTGAAAAAATCTATAAAAAAATCAATCTTCAGAGTGGAAGGATTGTCGCATATTTGAAACATAAATGAAATGATATCTATATGACTGGAAGATTGACAGACACCATAATATGTGTGCAAGTTAGTCTATGAGATATGTGTTTCTATTTTTTTTAATACATGTAGGTCTTTTACAGAGCTTAGTTTTGTCTACAAACAAGTCTTACCCAAATGTACACAATTACGCAGTTATTGAATCTAGAACTTAAAATGTGCAATAAGCAACAAAATAATGTTCATATGCCAAGTCCCTGGACTTCAAACAAGATAACAATCTGTTAGTATAATCCTAACGCACTCAGAATTGCATAGACAAACAATCATAAAGAACAAATATGTAACATTTTTATCATATTTAATAATTTTGTACATGTAAGACAATTTTCCAGAAGACAATATAAAATACATGGATTGGAATTAGCAAATAAATGTGTTTGTAAAATAAATGGAATTGACATTGATGATATGTACATATGATTTATCACAGAGTGTAAACTACACATCACATAGTTAACATGATGAATGAGTAATATATGTACACAGTAGTAAAGTGGTTAAAAATCATTCTCTATCTAAAAGGTTAAAGGATGAAACCATTATGCTAAAACATTCATGCATTGAACTGTTTAACAGCTGTATTGAGACAATATGTTGTGTGTGTAAAATATATATGTAATGTATAAGTACTGTATGTGTAGAGTTTAAGTAAATGCTTCCATGTTTAAAACCATATTGAACAATTAATTTGCATTTCCAGCCATAAGTAAACAGTAGTTAGAGAAATGTAAAATCATATCAAACATATTCCTGTGTTAACACTGTATTTTTTTTAAAACAAAATATTGAATTCACACTAATTAAAGAAGCAGTAGTATACTAAAATAATATCTTAAAAATATGCCATTAACACTAATTTCTAAAGCATTAACAGGACTGTAAGACAGAGGATCTATTCAAAGATTAACTTTAAAAACAGTCATCATACACTTGTATTGCCAATGATTCGTATAAACAAATAAACATAGCACAAACACACAACACTCACAACACCTACAACTATGAGATCAAAAACAATATCTAAGGGAGACAATCCAAGTAACATTGTTACAACACAACTATTCATTACTACCCCTTTACCAGGCAATAATGGACACAGTGATCCCGGTGAACAGGCAATAATGGACACAGTGATCCCGGTGAACAGGCAATAATGGACACAGTGATCCCGGTGAACAGGCAATAATGGACACAGTGATCATGGTGAACAGGCAATAATGGAGTGATCCCAGTGAACCGGCAATAATGGACACAGTGATCCCTGTGAAAGTTTTGTTAGAAACGATGTTCTTATTACACAATAACTTTATACATGTATATAAGTAAGCAGGCTGCCATGTAAGTATTAGAAATTCACCATCAATTATAAAACTTAAATATCATGAGTTCTTTGTACACAATATGCTGTGTAACTATGATATAGTCATATACTGATTATCATTGAAGTACCTTTGTAAAGTAGATTCTGTTCAACACATTGAATGAGTAGCATCTTACAATCACACTTGACAAATAACACATCTTAACAATAAATATACAAAACAGGCAAACAACTTTATCACAAATAGGTTTTACCCTGTACTGGGTTGTCAATAAATGTGTTGTGGAAATCATCATTGTATGTAAAACTAATGTGATCCATTTGATGTTCAAAGATGAAGCCATTTGATACCAATTTAATTGACTATACCTTGTTAGTTAAAACTGAGTAATGGCTAAGCAGTCTTCCAGACAACTTACTCGTAATCCAACAAAGACTCACCAATTAGTTCTGGTACTTTTATCATTAAAGAATTCACACTGGACGTATTGTGTTTCTTGCATCGTAAGTCTACTATATTGCTGTTTAAGTTTGTGTACACATTATTAGATGATTAAATACCATCTACACTTTCTTTATCATAAATATTGAGTCAGATCTAAGGTATCACTTGCATCACAATTACCATTATGTACATGCATAATTTTACATTTGAGTATAAGTTCCTATTCTTTCACTATAATTTCAAGTCTTGGTTGATAGTTTAAACTTTGATCACAAGACATTATAGCCTTTGTCACACCATATAGACGTCCAAGTTCTCGTGTCTAAAGCAGAGCTGTGCCTCTTGTAAGATTCGTATTCTAGGTCCCATTGGCACTCCAATCTTTTCTAGGCGGTCCTCTGTCATGTATGGTAATTCTATCATTCCAATATGCTCTGACTGAAAGTTTGGCATATATCGCTGCAAAGAGACAAAGAAACCGTATATATAACACCTCCAAAGGTCCAACACTTCAAAACTTTCCTATGGTATTTTTTCTACTATTTCAATTCCTATTAAGATGGCCCTTTTTTAGGTTTTTAGTAACCAACAAACGTTCGGTTTTGGCAAAACATGTATAACTTTAACACATAAGGTTGTCAGATTCCATTTGTTTCTGTTAATTGACAAAACAATTTTAACTCCAATGCTAAGATGATTTTCTTGTTGGTTTTATGTCTTTGTATACTTAAAGTATCAAGGTAATAAGAATACATATAACAACATTTTCTTGAAAGCTGTGACATTGTAGCAGCAGAGATTGACATACCTGATAGCCAAGTTTCTGCAAGAATATATCCAAAAGTGGAGGCTCCGATCCAAAAAATCTGAAATTTAAACAAATTTTATTTTAGCAAATGACTACCATTCCATAACTAACATGATTTTAGCCAAAATTGAAGCAACTTTGAGCAACAATTATTGTGAAACAAACAGAATTTTAAGATTTTCTTACAAGGAAATACCAAAAACAAACAACATGTGTAACAAAGCTAAAGGTACCGTAACTCTTCAGTCAGTACTACCCTAAAGTACAGTTCAAATCATTTAAAATACCTTAAAAAATATAAACATTTAGCCCTGCTGTTAAAGCAGCTGCACTCCAGATTACCAAACAAATGTGTTCCCTTTGATCTTAGATATCATTTTTGTGTGATTTAAGTCTAATTAATGGTGAAAAACGAATTGTTTGAAGATATATTTGCTTTAAAATTGTGTTGTTTTTTCAAGGAAATAAAACAGATAAAGAAAATATAAGGTAATCATAATTTAAAGATTGCCATTAAAGGCATGCTACTGTTGATAAACATTTCATATCTCTTACTTTGTGAGTTTGTTGACTCGCTTTGGATTAGTTAAGCCTGGAAGACCCTCTCTGAATTTTTCATGTTCTAAACCGAGGCTGCCAAGCATGTTAGGGAAAGGTCTAGATGGGTTTTCCCGGAGCTCTTGTAGCTGGCGTTTCACAGAGTCCAGGTCATTGACCATTGTGTTGTGTGTTCTGAGTTCATTAGAGAGATGAGCAACACTGCGAGCCAACGTCACAACATGCGACTCTAACTTCTGAAATCTCTTGTTAATATTTCTGTAATGAAAAATGAAGTCATGTCACTATTTTACAAAGAACTGACATAGTTGTACAAGATTAATCAGATTTTAAGTTGTCTGAAATGTTGTTAAAACATAGTCAATCAAACTGCTATCATGTTTACAGTAAAGCTATTTTTGAAATCATAAAAGCTTTCTCTTGACCTTTTTTCCCTTTATAAACCAACAATTTTTTTCTTGGAAACTAATATCTGTTGTTTCTACATATGTACAATTTATAGCACTTACTTGAATTCTCTGGATTGATGTTTATGATGTATAGGTTTCCCTGGTTTAAATTTGGATTCTCGTCTGAAGGAACTGGTATCTGAACTTCCTATACTCCATCGTCTCTGACGACCAATTGGAAGCTGCCCTGCCCCTGCCCCTTTTCCGTGTGCAAATTGTGAGCCTATACTGTGACCCCCAGGGTGCATTTTGGTTTGAAGGTCATGATACCTGTACTCAAGGTCATTATATTGTTGCTTAAGTATGGTAACTTCTGGAGAGTTCAAGAGGTCACCAGCAGGATGAGGATGCTCTGTGTCATGAGATTCTATGGTGAGGAAGGTATCATCTATATCAAACGAGAGATTACTGCCACTGTCACTTTCTTGAACATCATTTAAATTAGCACCTGAAACAAAGGCAGTGATGTAATTCATCCTAATGCAAAGTTTACTATTAGCTGTATAATTTTGATTATACTTACCTAAACAAATTCACAAACTCAATAGTGAATTCTGTACCAAGACTCATCATTAAATATAACACACAATTTTATCATTTCAAAATTGAAGAAAGATATCCATGTTCAAGGAACTTGTTAACATCGTTAACATTACTGTTATGAATACATTTTATGTAAGCACTGAGTCTTTTACCTTTGGATTTGAATCCTCTCCTGGACTTTTTACTGGCTGGTTTTGGAGCCATTTTGAAATTAAGCTCTGATGCACGTCTGGGTTTTCTTTTACTCCCTAGATAAGTTCTGTCCTCTCCATGGATCAAGGTCATATCCCCTGATGACACATTGGTTGCACTGATTGACCTTGGTAAATTTCCACTAGGATCTAAGTGTGGGGAGTCAGGTGGAGTATTAGTTGGTGACAAGGGAGGTAATGGAGGAGTTACTGACCCAGTACTCTCACTGCGAGACAGAGCACTATAGTCAAATATACTGTGGTTTTGTAACTCCTGAGACAAGTCATGTGACTGATCATGTGAAACATCAAACTTAAACCTATGTTCCTTACTGGCTGCTTGTAATGAAGTTGTTAAGTCTTGAGAACCACGATGAGCATGTCGCACATTTGAAACACTAAAGTCACCATTATGTCCAGGGAATGAAGCATTTTGTGGATTTCTATCATTTTTGATTGCAGGTTCATTATGAGTTATGTTTCTATGATGATATCCTAGTTTGTCTGGTCTCTGTGGAGATCTAGCTGGAAGAGCTGGAGGTGCGTTCCCATTCCCAACAATCTTTCTTGCTGATGATGGACGACTACTTGGGTTATCGGGATATTTGGAAGCTGGTCCTATTGCATAATTTGGACTTGCTGGGCTTGTTGGACTTTGCTGGCTTAATGATGATGGAGAATTCTGACTTTTCTTTCTAGTATTGTCCACAGGGGGGTAAACATGTAAGTTTTTAGGAATCCCTTCCTGAGAGAGTTTACTCTGCTGACTAGATGAAGATTCATCTAGATGACCCTGAGTACTTGAACTTTGACCTGTGGGACTTTCCCTCTGAATGGTTGAGTTTACATGACCTTGACGTACAGGATAGCCATCTAATTCATCATGTATGTGAGATTGGTTTTGCAGTCGATCGTGCGACATGAAGTAAGATTGCATGTGTGCAGGTGCAGGAGCTGATTGTGGTCTACTGGTAGGTGGAAGTGGGGGTGGACCTGTAACTCTTCCCTGCAAATATAAACAAACCATTTCTATAAAACACCTTCTAACCTTTCTCATGATAACTTTAAAACTGTTACTAGTTAGCGAAAGTTTGTACATTTTGTTATAAAAATTATATATTCATGTTTTAATCATTATTTTGGCATAGACCTTAAAACATGATCAATGTATATATGGTCAGTTCAACATATGATTATATCTGAAACAATAACAATATGAGCATCACCATTAAACCACTATTGTATCATCAAAGCTGTACAGAACTTGAGTCGCAATTGTGAAGAACTAGATATAACAAGAGATGTTTGTCAAACATTTTGCCCTTAGGAAGACATGGAAGATTGGATAAATTATGCATGGCTCTGAATGGCAGCTAATAAATCATTTCACATTAAACGACTGTGAAACAAATTTTAGTCTACTTCAAAGTTTGAGGGACGGCTTGGCGCAGTGGGTAGCGCGTCTGAATGGTAATTCGTAATTGAGGTCGAGCTCCATCAAAGGCTCTTTGTTTCTTAGAACAAGAAACTTTACTCTCATTGCTTAGTACCGGTTTGTTCCAGAAGTGATTTTCATAAGTAAAACTTACTTGTTTTAACATTGATATGAGTAGATTTTATTCTACACTCTATAACTAGTACAAAAAAGTCATGTACTTCCTAAAAAAATGTTTATAGTCTAGACTTACACTTTGTTGTGTCATATTCTGCTGCCCTTGTGATGACCTTGAATTATCTGCCCTTTTCATCTGTGGAGATTGATAAGGGGGAGGTAACTGGGGTCTAGCTCCATATAATCGGTTACATGCATTTCTCAGATCATAACTGCCCCCAGATTTGGAACCACTGAAACATGGCAATAATAATTATGGTAAAACTACAATATAAGACATAAAGCCTGCATCAACTTGTCTTTCAAATGACTTGCATGGCAGTATTCTAATGAGTTTTACATTTAAAACAGCTTTGATTTTGAACTCAGATGACTCTGCTGAACAATTTTCCTCTGAACTAGTTTAACTTGACACTATAAAAAAACATTAGAAAATATTTAAACCTGAAATTGCTTATGCACATGATTTACAATTAAATTTTGCCTCCAGTATGTATAAGATCCTCAACACCTACCTTGGTCCAGTATTGTCCTTCCCCATGGATCTGGACTGTCCAAAGTCAGCAGACACAGCGCCACTCTCAGGTACATAAGCAGTGTTATCATGTCCACCATTGTAAGTAGCAGATGATAAACCTCCCATAGCAGATTTGGGACGGTTCTGATTTACAAAGCTTGCAACTTGAGGCCCAGGTTTCCTCTGTCTGAAAGCTATGGCTGATGGTGGACGACTACGTATAATGTCGGCTCTTGAACCTTCCATCTTCTCAGCAGGCCTGGATGGCTTCAATCAAGTACACACAAGTTATCATCAAGGTAAAATTACTCCTTAAGGGAAATGTTGGATTCAATTGTTGCAGTGTGTAAAATATAGCTTTAAAACCCTTGTAAACTAATCAACATTGAAAAGTGTGATCATTTTTCTCTCTATGATTCTTTTTCTTTTACAAATAGATTTAAGGAAACATGTACTGCTAGTAAAGTAACCACACAGCATTTACATTGATGTAGGTTCAGTTGCTCTTAGAAAACTTTCTGGCTAAGCTTGTAGAGTATCATTACAATGGACAGAGTCTGCCAGGGGAGGAATTAACCAAAAGTATATTTATTTTGTGTAAAACAGTTGCCTGTAGAGGTTTCATATATGTAATGTTTTGGGCATGCATTACTTGCTCTGCTAGAAACATTTGATACATTTACAGCATGCAGTGAGTGTATAAACATTCATAGCGTGAGAGTTCCAGTGTTGTCATGCCAGCACCTACCACATAACCCTGCAGAGATTTCTGTCTTTCATGTTGACTGGTTGGATGTCTGTAGCCGGGTCCAAAGTTATACTCCCCTAGTGCAGGGGATGACAGATCTGTTGTACCCCGTGTAGCTGGGGGAGGTATGTTTAATAGTTCTCCATCCAGGTCAAACACTTCACTGCCACCACAATGGAAATAACCACCACCATTGGAGAGAGCCTGTACACACGGGAAGGGGGAGGGGAACACACATACAGATTAGTACACAGTGTCACAGTGTCACACACACACAGAGATACAACAAACCAGTGTTATTTGTGCAATCGAATCAGTAGAACTGACACTATATAATCTTATCATGCCTTCTAGAGTTCAGTCTTTGGTATGTTCCAAATGTGAGTGAATCTTTCTCTAATCTCATGTTATGTATAAGCAGTGTGTGAAGTGAGTCTGATAGGCAGGGGCTAGTAAAACTGTTTTTGGGCTACTTAAATACTTTTAAACATATTACAGACTTATAGAGTGTGGCTAGTGTTCCAAATTCTCAAGTTCATCTACTGTACATGTATACAGTTTAAACACTGTTTAATATACTGTTTAAAATAAATTCTAGCCACAAACGTGCATGTAGTATTAATATCATATAGGTGTTCATCCAAGACCAAATGTAGTGTGTCAGCAAGTGTAACATTAACAAACAAAGGGTTTACATATTGGCACTCATAGACAGTTAAACACATAATCCATGTCCATAACACCAACCATACATGCACCAGCAAACCTGGCTATGTCATCAGTTGAAAGCAGATGCCAATATTCTACCATGAGCTTTTCAATTCATTTTCTCTGTGCTTTTAAAAGTTCAATTACTATAAAAATGGCATCTTTTTCACAGTTCTTAAACGTCTATAAGCTACATATTTACAAAATGTAGTTCAATGTCTAAAGGCATCAGCTTTCTTCATGACACATAATTGTACATTGATTGAGGGAGAGGTAATTAATACAAACCCATATACCAGTTATACACTACAAATCTACATACTAGCAACTACATACAAGTACATACAAATACTCACCACATTCTCCCTACTACCACTAGTACTTGACGGCTGCTTCAGGATTAACTCTCTTAGACGATCTTCTACTGATGGACTTGTGGCTACTCCATTAACCTTTAGAAAACATAGAAAGCAAAGACTTGCAAACTCATTGGTTCAATAACAAACATTGCACATAAACTTTTAATAAGACTTGAACATTTGCCACGTTATCTAATAACTTCCTGTTCTAAATATAATATACTGTTTAGGCTTGTTGTGTTGACAGTCTTTACAATGAGTAGTTCGAAATTGCTACGTATATAATATGCAACCTAAGTACTATCAATGTTTAATTATGCTAATCACCATTGGTAATTTGGTGGGTTTTATTCTATCAAATTGAATGAGTATAATTGCCATTACTACTTACATTACTTGTGAGTTTGTTTGGACTTTCCATCCAAGCCCTCCCTGTTGAACTAGGTGGAGCCCCTAAGTGTTCATTTACTCCTGCTTGTACATTCCTAGCATTGGCATGACGTATAAGTACACCTCTGTTATTATTGCTGTTGTTTTGAAGGTTACTGCTGTTGTTGTTGGCAAAATGGTTCTTTCGTTCATCCACACCATGCTGGGAAACACCATTCAAACCAATCTCTGTTGTCGACTAAAGAAAAACAACAACAGTCTATCATGAGAACAAATTGCCTATTTTATGAAGTTTACATCTTACAGCATCTCACACTAGTTAACATCACTTCTATATCCATGTGTTACCTGTGTTTAATCTTTACATCAACTCTTACACAAGGTACTCTAACTAATCAATTCATAAATGGTTAATTATCCTAAATACAGAATATCCAAGACACCACTGTTATAACTGCCTATAAA
>ENA-OREC01002343-OREC01002343.1-marine-metagenome-genome-assembly--contig:-NODE-2343-length-10378-cov-13.841180_pt1 | contig 10378 bp, 5 predicted proteins | sample MGYA00248626_ERZ508543 | MGnify/ENA primary metagenome ERZ508543 (study PRJEB26211, sample SAMN05518279) | marine metagenome | isolation source: Puget Sound, Washington, USA | host: Bankia setacea...
AATGGCAATACTGATGTTGTGTTAGAGTGTAATACATGTATTAGTGATTTATTATGTAATTTACTATAGCAATGTTGGAAAGTAGGATTTATAATTGTGGAAAATATCAATGCAAACAATTTATGAAAGATTTGTGTTCAATGGTAAAAGTATGTTTAGTACATTTTGTATATTGTTTTAATGAAGTTCTTTTATACTGATATGAGCGACATTTATAATTTGTTGAATTTAGATCCATGACATTCAGCAATATGAAACTAGATTTTCTTTCACTAAAAAATGTGTACACACTAATGATATTTCTATAAGTGTGTCAGTATGACATGGCACTTTACTTGGATTGTTGTGTAACATGTGCTGCAGTGCATGATTAATTAAGTGCCACATTGTGCAATCTGTTCATCTAATTTAGTACATAGAACATGTGATTGTTGACCAAATGTTTCTTAAAAGTATACATTTATCTTTCACGTTTCTCAAATCTGAAGGTGGATGCAAGACTGAAGAGTGAATCGTTTTTTGAGTGAAGACATCAACACAAGCAAACATTGGCAGATTCAGTTGCATCCAAAATGTTATAAACTACTTGTGGAAAATATTACAATAAGCTAAGTATTTCATATTATATGCATCAGTTTTGTTTGGTCCATCACCCTTGGCAACAATTCCTAGTATAATTTGTAGCAAATAACAGAATCTTGAAGAAAACCCCGATCACAAGTTGACTTAATTGATTTGTAACTATACTTCACTTGCTGTGTATATTGTAATGTACTTTCTGTTTAAGTCATGCTTTATTGCTGCTTATTTACTCCATGTCTTTACTCATTGTACACTATACACTCATTATAATCAGTGCTTTGTGGTGATGTGAAATTGTGCATGTGCTGGGATGTTATAAACAGTATGTACAGCTTTATATTGTGTTTATTGTTTATTGAAAGGCATACTTTTCAAGAGAACTTGGCCAAGTCTTTATTTGAGACAAACCTCAGAATGGTATACTGAACGATTTGTTGCCCTGAATCATTTGTTGAGAACAATTCATTTTCCATCTACTTTCTTGTATGGCTTGTAGAGGCTATTTCCACCTATGGACAGATCTGTGAATGATGTCTTATCTTTTCCTTAAATAACTTTACAACTTTGGTTAGGACCCATATATTCTCTACTAACATGGTATAGTGTCAGTATGCTCTGCCCAAAGTCAAGGTAGCTGATGCAGTATGACCGCACTATCTCTTGTTATATGTTTGATTTGGAAGGAAAAGTAAGAGCTCCATCTGCCGCTGTATGTTTGAGTTGGAAGAAAAAGTAAGAAGACCTGTTGGCACCCTTCTACCTCATTTATTACAAATACAGACTACAAAAGGGGAGTAAGACATACTTGGTTTTACAAGAGAACATAAAAGTACAAAATCTCAATATAGCATTACAATACTGGCAAAATACAGAAGGGAATATACTGTTCATACTAAACAAGCTAATCAGAAATGGAAGATAAAAGTAAGACTCAAAATAAAATAATCTCAGAAAATAATAGAAATATCAGAGATTGTATAACTGCAACATGGCCTTTGATTTACAGGAATTCATACTGATATATATGCTCATGGTTACAGGTACATTGACAATCATTTCAAGCTAGTGATGGTATACAGTTGTGAAGACTCATTGCACTGTTTACCACATGTGAAATAAACCTTGAATGTAGTACTTAACAAGTGGCTTTTCATTCTCTTGTTAATGCTACATAACGATATGCTAGAAGGTATGTGTGAGACGTGTTATATTCAACCCTAGTGCACGAAACCACAGCCACTTCTCACTTTGGTAGTCAATAAACCAAGAGTACTGAGAAGTGAAAGTATAGGGATTTCTCACATTATAAACTAAACTACTGTACATTAAAAGTAAATAAATAGCGTACAATTTAGTGAAAATACTGATTTCAATCAAGTGTGAACTTACAGCTAACTCATATTTCAAGGTGACCTATACTTTTGATTAATGTGAATTGTTTGATATTAAAGCAGATTCTTTTGTTCAGGCACTAAGTGAAGTGGTTTCTGTCAGTGTTTTTACTCTATCTGTTATCATTTCCCTGTCTGTATGTGTCATAAAGGTCATTGATAAGCACATTCGACAATTGGTCCCTAGTTTGCTATCATTTTTGTGTTGTTTAAAAAGCAGAATTTAGAAAAAAGCTTGGGTAATTAAACTCATACCGGTAGTCCTGTTAAAACTATGAGGATGGTGTCAGATAACGCTATAAGCTAAAAACACACAAGCATGGTCCTAGATTTGGGCAGAATGGTAAGTCAAGTACAAACCAACAAAATGGTATCATACAATGTTAAGAGAAAGTCATTTATAAAACCAACAAAAAATGATCAATAAACAAAGCGTCACAAGTGCACTTTCACAAGTAAGCCTTCAATCATTTACACAAGATCATTTGACTTCTAATGTAGAGTGTTTTGATAACATTGGGCCCTTGCAGTATTTCCTAGTGTCATAATCAAGGCTGATACAACAACTTGCATGTATTTATTGTAAGTGTTTACTTTCAGAAAATGGAGAAAAACACAAATGTACCAAAAACGGTAAGCTGCATGTCACGTTCACTACACCATACATTTTCACTCTAATGAGAATCACTTTCGATTTACATTGAACAAAATAGATTAATCATATACACACATTCTCTTTCAAACTTCCCTAACAATTCAAAATGAGACATGAAATGTTGTTACAATCATTTCAATAGTAGAACACAAATTAAAAATTGATAACATATTGTTTCATATTGCACATCTAGACTCTATTGGTAAGTTAGGTAGAACACATATGAGTAAGTTGTTAAAGAAAATGTTGAAATTTAGTACTTGTAAGAAAACACACTAAAACTCATGTTTACAAGTCAGTTCATGATTAAGATGTTAATAAAGTAAGAGTTGTAATACATGTTTCCATCATATACATGTATCTGTAATGCAACATGCTAAACACAATTGAAAAAGTGCATTTTTCTCTGGAAACCTTTCTCACATTGCACTATCCCTATTACAGGTAAAATTATTAAAAGGCTAAAATGAGTCGCGTTTAATGCAGTTCAGGGATGAATTAAAATGTCCAGTTGCTGATAAAATCAATATATGGAATCTAAATATATTCAGTTATTCAGTAACAAAAGACCATCTGTAACAACAATAAAGAGTTGTACATTGTATTACAAAGCACTGTAACAATGTTTTCCAAAAAGATTATTGCGTAACATTTATCAATGTGTTCTAATGTTGTCACAAACTAAATGGCACTTGATGCATGAGACTTCACACATTTTGGATGCGTATGTACATTATCTTATGTGACTTTAATCATTTTAAAAGAAAGATTAATACAAGAGAAATTTATGAATTCAACAATTCTGTGAGCTCCATGAAAGAGAGATTCCAAACTTGCGTCCAAATAAAATAACATTGGCTGTTCACTCACTTCTAGATCTAACTGAAATGTAAACAAATAAACTTATGTTACATACTATTTCTATATCATACTGGTATGCTATACTTACATTAGTACAAAATATTGGGCCTTGCTAAAAGAGAGAACATTGTTAAACAACACGCTGATAACCCTTTTTTATTCATCAAGATATTACAATAGTAGGATCTACATGTCTTTGGGACTTCCGTCAGGCATGTGTATCCTATGGAAGTTCTGAGAATTAAAACGCAAATCTCAACATCAGCATACCTTAACACATGGCACAACTTCTTATAGCCAAGCTCAAAACTGTGGTATACATAAACTCTACCTAATAAATCTGCTGTAGAAAGTAAAGCATTTATTTGTTTGATGTATTACCTTATTAAATGTGAAGATAAAAAAATGTAATTACCTAAACCTGGTTAACCAACTCATAGAATTAAACATCCTTTTGCATCTTTGAATGGATTTTCTGACTGGGGAACTCCCACTACTAAGGCATCATCATGAGCATGTTGAGTTGTATACTTCAGTATCCTGAAATAAAGTTGTGTATGACATACACTACAGTATTAGCCTACTGACTATGTTTCATAATTGTGAGCTTGATACTAATTTACCTAAATAGTCCTTACAAAAAGATCTACGAGCCAATCAATGGGTATTGTTTTAATGTGGTAGCCTATAAATCTTCTATTTATTATGATGTTTCTGTCTTAAGACCTGTTCAATACTCACAATAGCGTGTACGATACATGTCTGAGGAGTACTGATTGAATTGTAGACATTTACAGGTGGCTAACCCTTACAACATGGTTTCAAAATCATGCAATTTTCCTGTTTTTTTGTACGTTGAACTTGGGCACAGATTTTGTAACTTATTAGAGACAAAAATATTTACCAAAACAGGCCTTTTTCCCCAACATATAAAAAACAAGAAATGCAAATACTGTACTGAACTGAAGAGGAAATGAAACAAAACATTTTTAAAAAATCAGTCACACTAGTGGGTGGGGTCAATAGGAAGAAGATTCTTACTCCTCAATGGCTTCTGATACAGGGATCCTGTTGACACCAGCCTCCTGTCTAAGCTGTAATAGCTGTTTCTGCAAATTCTGTACTTGTGAAGACATAATGGCTTGCTTGAATGTGAGTAAGAATCCTGCAGATCTCCAACTTTAATTTATGTTAGTCTGCACACCGACTGGTTATCAATGTTTTTGCAAAGATCGGCTCGTCAGCGTAGAGATGATGTAAACCCGTCAAAATGCCGGTGAAGGTATAAATACATCCTCGATCGAAATACTATCTACAGTATGTGCTAAAAGTAATTTACTCAAACGTAAATGTGTATGTCGATACAGTTATTTAGGAAATAATAGACAACTGACACCGTTGTTACAGAAAATAAAACATTAGAATGATCAGATATACTTAGATGGACTGAAAAAACTGCTCTGTATCTTAAATGGCATTTAAAGGTGTCAATTTAGAGCAGGATGATCCATTTAATATGTATATTTAGTTAAGTGCATACATACATATGCCCCCAAACCATGCCCCCCCTACCATGGTCCCCTTACCACGGTCCATCTATCATTAGGGGAATACCCATCCAAGAGAAATGGAGTAAGTTACTAAAGCCATATAGAGCATATCACCGTATCGTATTTTGGAATAGATTCTTGAATATAGCCCATGTTTAACACATTCTTACTGTCAATGCAGTATTAAGCTGTCCTCTTCTAGACTTTGTCCTATTCTGCCAGATATCATTTTCGTAAAGAAAACAGTGTTAAGAAACAGTTAAAACTTTAAAACAACCAAAAAAAGAAACTTTGATTTTCTTCTGTACAACAATTTGAATTTTAGCACCTTTGTATATTACATTGGATACGTGTCCAGGACATATCGCTATTGCTATAGTTGAAGTAATGCCCCGGAGCCGGTTAATGTACAGTTATACGAACAAACACTCTTCCGCTACCTTACGCTAACAACAATACCAGACTTACACATTTATCAGGCCATTTGACGCTATTTGAAATGATATTTTGTAACTACAGAGGAAATATTGAAAACAATGTCTCTAAAGGATGCATTCTGATGGTATTTGAAACGATTTGGAATTGCAAAGAATCTTTTTGGAAAACAATGTCTCTAAAGCAATGCATTCTGACGGTATTCAAAACGATTTTGGAACTACAGAGAACATTTTGAAAACAATGTTGTAAAGCATGCGTTCTAAAGGTATCTGAAACGGTTTGGAAGTGCAGAGAAAAACAATGAAAACAATGTCTCTAAAACATGCATTCTGGTGGTATCTGAAACAATTTGCAACTGCAGAGAAATAGATGAAAACAATGTACATCTAAAGCATGCATTCTGACTGTATTTAAAACGATGTTGGAACTGCAGAGAACATTTTGAAAACCATGTTTTTAAAGCATGCGTTCTAAAGGTATTTGAAACGATTTGGAACTGTAGGAAAAATATGAAAACATGAAAACAAGGACGCTATAAATGCGTGCAATACGCCACTTTTTGATGGGGGGTTGCAGCACATGCAGCACACTTTTTTTAAAGCTACGTCATTCATGCGTCAGTGGTGGCTGCACCTGTACTTGGTACGGTGACAGGTTGTTCTTGTTTATGTCTTCGAATTAATTAAGAAAAAACAACCCAATTTCAATGTATATAGTTTATGCTGCAGCGGAAAGCAGAACTTTTTGTCTGATATCAGTGTTTCTTTCTTGATATACATGTACTCATGAATCAGAAATATTATTAAAATGTATATAAATTGTTTCCATAATTGTGCATACTAAAACAATCTAGTCGAAATACGTCATAACGTAAGCAATTACATATGTTGTAGATTCGGGACCATTTTGAAGTTGGAATTAGCATGTATGTTTATGTGTAAATGTAATGTGAACGCGACGTGCACAGCGTACACTTTTGGCTCGTCCTGTAATCCGTCACTACTTCTTTTGCATATGATATCGCTCCGCGATGCAACTTCTCTTATAGTTTCCAGCTTAAATGCTGTAGATGCACAATTTCTTTACATATCGCAACAAATATGTTGATCTATCCAATACGTTGACTTCTTTAAACAAATGCATGGTTGCTTTATCTTGTATTTTTGAGCTTCCGGAACTATTTTTAATCTGACATGTTTGCGGAACAATAGGCGAGGTCACGAACCGCCATAACATGGTCGAATGTTTTGAAAGGCTATTAATATTTTAAAAATGCCCTGCTTCCGGTCTATCCGTAAAACGTAAACATTTTTATTCTAATCTGTAGTGAAGCATAGAGTTAACAGATTATTACCGACGTATGTGCATGCCGGTATAAGCGAGATATTTGCTGTGATATCAAGAGGTAGGTGGGGTATTTAGGGGTGTTGCTACGAAACTTGTACGCGGCATGAGTAATACACTTTCAAGTGTATGATTTTTGACAATAACAGTTATTTGCCATTGTTACATGTGTTGTAGACATCTCGTGTGAAATGCTTAATGACATTTCAACATAGAGATATAAAATAGTTGGCTTTGGGCTAAGTGTAAACATTGTGTCGTCTTGACAGTTCACTCTAGTGTCTTGAAGTTAGGACATAACAGCTTTCAAACGTTTCTTTAGCATGTCCTTCATTTGCAGCTAACTATTATGGCATGATTACATAGACAGAGAAGTATTTGAACACCGAAATCTGCATGTAAACCACTGGAATATAAATATTATTTTTGTGGACACTACAGTAGTTCTATCATGACAGATGGTATATTCCAGCTCCTATATTCATGAACTAAGTACTAGTACTACTGACATGAAAACTAGGAATTAATACACTTTTTTAGGATATAAGAGATCTGTATCCCCAGAAAATTAAATTAGCATCACTATATAAAAGGGTCCTTTACTGATTATTATATAATTATAATGCATTTAAATGTTAAGAGTTTAACGCTTTTCAATTCCCACACATTGTGAAATACAGAGGTTGACCAGTTACATATGTACAAAGCAATTGAAGTTTTATTCTCAAAAACCCAGAAGGTCAATGACCCATATGGACAACATATTTACATACAAGAGCGATGCACAACATTTGACATTGACAAAATTAAAATTACTTGTACAAAAGTGTACCAGGGGATGAAAAACAAGTGTTTTAAAGAGTACAAACCCTGAGCAAATTAACAGTGGCACATATTATATCAGTGCCATATTCCATTGATCAGTCAAATCTGGTCATGAAAATCGTCAAACATGATGCCAAACTACTTTCTCAAAGTTCTTCTACTATCAACCATTGTAACAGAACATAGATCTTTATTTATTTAATGATTTATTCGCTTGGAATACGCGTGTGTAAGATGCTTTTAACTGTGTATTGGAAGCGTGTTGACAGATTGTAAATGCGCTGGCAGTGAGACTGATACGATCACCGGGCTACTGAAATCGGATATTCGAAGGAGCCCGGGCGGGCAACTGATTTAAAATCTTATTTTGGACAGGCTCGACGGGCTGCAACCTTGCAAAATTAGAGGGGCCCGAAATTGATTTTGACAGGCCCTGCCCCCATCCCCCCCGAGTTCTTGGAGTCCTGATCTTAATTCGGGATAAACTCATCCATATGGGTTATTTACAAAGCATCTGAAGGATGTGACATATAAAACACTGACCGTCTCTTGGTAACAAACAGATTGCTGAATTCATAGCCAAGCTAACTCTTCAGGCCAATTGTGACAATGTATGATTGTTAAAGGTTTAAGATGTGTTATATTTAAGACGTCGTGCAGAACTGTATTATTCTATTAGCTGAAAATTACCTGTAGGACTTTAAATAAATGATAAATTTTCTAAAATCGTCTCATAGTGTTTCAATAATAGTTTGTACAGTGTGGCTAGGAAAAATATTGCTGGGAAAATATCGGAATGATGTTCACTAAATACTGATATTTTATTTTTTGACCTGGGATAGTATCTTGATTTACCCACGTATCAGAGTATACTGAGAATCCCTGCTTTTTAGGACTAATCAATTAAGAATGTATTTGTTATGAAAACTTCTGCTTTAAGTTTAACCATATCATGACCTGCATTAGTTTGTTCAATATTTCAGGAATTTATATAGGAAACCACATCAGTGACAGAAAGATGGGGAAGTTATTGTCGAAGATCTTTGGGAACAAGGAGATGAGGATTCTCATGTTAGGACTTGATGCTGCTGGGAAAACTAGTATCCTTTACTAATTAATGTGAACATTATCCAGCTTCTATTGCAGGCATTATCCAAAGTTGGTGAAGTTTTTTTCTCATTGGAGAAGGTTAACACAAGAAATAGGTTAACAAGAACTATATACACTGCAACTCCATTATAACGCGGTCCTATATAACGCAGACTCCATTATAAAGCAGTCACCGCATGGCTCCCAAATATTTTTCCAGTGCAATAAGTGTGGAAATGTCAGCAGACGATCGCGGTATACACAATGCAAGCTGTGACAATCGCACTCCCTGTGTATTTACTAGCCAAGTTTGACACCAGTTAATCTCCCTCAAGGCGGTGTCAACGGGTCACTCGATATACAATGCTTACTTATCTGGGATCATGTGTAATTAAAAGATGATTGAGCAACTTTTGTTTACAGAATAATACCGCCGCGGCACATGGAAAACATGATAATGATGATCAACAATGCCGGCGATATCTTTCAACTTAGCATTTGCACAAAAAGAAAACAAAAGCTCCACATCCTGTAAAGATCAAAGCGAAAGCACGTGCAAATAAATATGCGCATTATATTTCATGATTTAAATGATTCACTCAAGTATGTAGTGTAAATTTATGGAACACAATGCCTACCTAACTCCACGCAGAGCTTCTGCTTGTCAAGGCAGTGTGATCGTAATTGCACCGTTACTATTTTTAGAATGCAACGCACACGCAGAAGCGTTTTCGTCACCAAAACAAACCATTTTACATAGGTATCGGAATGAAATAAATACAGCCAAGCAACTCAATTATTTTACCAACATATACCTATTGATAATTGATACATGTACCGCGATATATTAATAGTTTGTGTGTTATAACCATTAAAGTACAATGACTGATGTCCTATACCAAATGACGGTGGGTGGGGCATTTGTTTACGTACGTGAAAACCTGGGACAGAGGTCCGTTATAACTCATTTTTTCCCGTGGACCCCGGCGACCGCGTAATAATGGAGTCGCAGTGTATTGTGCCAAATTACAGGAACAATTCTTTGCATTGATTATGTTTTAGTGGCTACAATTTTATAGGGAGAAACAATAATTGAATTGTAGATATGGTAACAGATACATTATGTTGTGCCAGGAGTTCCATGCATTCATTTCAACAATAAGCAGTATAAACATTACATTATACTGTGTAAGTTCAACAAAGTACAGTAAACTAATAAAGAAAAGAAATCAATTATATGGTATAACAATTAATTAATGTGTGTCATGTGAAACTGTGATACTAAGGGTAAAAACACTAGAACTAACTAAATTTGTAAGGAAGAGGTAGAGTTAATTATTGCTATAGTTCCTGTTTCGTACAGTGTCAATTGCAAATTATAACTAAGAGAAATCTTAATACAGTAAAACCTAATTTTTTCGAACTGTATTTTAAGTCCCGGACAAATTCCTATATCATTACACTATTTGAACTACTGGTTATTCGATCCCCTATTATCGGAACTCTCAAACTCAATCAGTGGTCCCCTTGTAACATAAAGCATGTAGTTCACACCCTATAATTCCGACCATTGTCGCGATTAAATTGGCAAACTTCGAACCAGTTTTTCACACCTTCGCATTCTGACTGATTTGTGTCAATCG
>ENA-OREC01002344-OREC01002344.1-marine-metagenome-genome-assembly--contig:-NODE-2344-length-10378-cov-12.740608_pt1 | contig 10378 bp, 7 predicted proteins | sample MGYA00248626_ERZ508543 | MGnify/ENA primary metagenome ERZ508543 (study PRJEB26211, sample SAMN05518279) | marine metagenome | isolation source: Puget Sound, Washington, USA | host: Bankia setacea...
TGAGGAGACAAAACCAATCCAAGATATCGTATCACACGCCTTTCACAACTGGATCGATGTGAGCATAGCAGGTTTTGTGAGCATAGCAGGTTTTGAGGCAAACACGTGACACGGTGTCAGAGCCAACCCTCGTAGATATACATGTACCAGGCGGGAACAACATGTAACCGATTTACAACTGTCATGTATAACGATATCCATACATTTGAAAATAATATGTTGTGGTTTATTCGCCAAACTAGATCTAAACATTGCAACATGCTCTTGGTTTAGTTTGATGTGAAGACGTAATATTCGTTAAAGCATATAACATGTCCAACTCCCAAATTAGCGTCGGCTTTCTTACAACTAGTATTGTCTATAACACGAGTTAAAGGAAGAGAATCACACATTAACAAATCAAGATGACCACCCACAACAATCACTCATGGATATCCAGACATCACGAAAGCTCACATATTTCAGTCCAGTGTTTGATTAATGTTAGGCTGCTTTCATATCACCAATGGAAAGATCCGAACATGGGCTTATCATTATCATGTGGTGTTTAAAATAAGTAATTATGTTGTCGTGCTATAACCCTGTATTGTTTACAATTTCATGCAGTGTTTGTGTTGTTAGAGGGGAATGTTGGGTAACGTTCAACCGTGTAAACTAAAGGGTGTTCACGTATGCATAAACTATCAAACCATTGTTGCGCTGATTCGTTTCACATCTCCATTACAATGAAATGAAACAATAACCAAATACAAAAGAGTAAATCTATTTAACCAGACACCAGGGCATATCAATGCTTTATCATTGATCAAATACCGTCTCCATCCGGAATTGCAAGTTTACACTCTGCCGTCTCTTCATCATACTCATATCTCTGCTGGAGGAAGGAATAAAAGGTTACTACTGAAAACAAAAACCCTAAACTAAATACCGCTGTTCACTTCAAACAATAGGGGTCACCATCAATTGTCATCCGTCAATTTTCCATCTACACTTCTCGTTAATAATCTTTGACAGTCTGACATCCAATCAAGACCGCAATAAATTGTTTTCAGAATCTTCGTTTGTCCAGAAATTGTCTCCAATGCCAAGAACATTTCAAACGCAGTTTTGATTGAGCGAGTTTTGTCATTGGAACAAAGTCGGCTACATCAAAGCGGATGACACTCTTGAACTCAACTGTCAGGGCTGGCGGCTAGATGAATTAAATCTTGGAAAAGGCAAATTCTCTCGGCGATGCTTTCAATGGAATTGCTTGTTACACGATTTAGGTGCATCAAGTATTAAAGCATAATATAGCAAGTATTTTGATTCTGGAAGGCTCTTTGTTACATACTCCTTTAAACACGTCAAGTTACCGTACCTATTGCTGCAAAGGTTAGCACATGTTATGACAAACGCAGTACACTGTATTCTTTACTCGTTGCTCACTATTTCAATATAGTTCGTTTGTTTGACCTCGTTTAAGTTAAAGGCAGTGACAGTGCAAAGAAGAAAATTCAAATGACTGCAGAAAAAACAATTGTCTTGTCCATGTGATTCTGTATTGATGATAACTGTTCCTTTGCAAATGTCGAAGCTACGGACCTCGCAATTGTTTCCATGATACCACATATGTCCCATTCCAGCACATATGTACGGTACTAACTAACTTTTGTATACAAGTTCAAGTTCAAAGGGACATACAATCTATAATCTTTATATGTGCGAAAAATGCTATTAATCTTGAGTCCAATTTAAACCCCTCATATATATAAATAACTCATTCAACATGCATTTCAGTAGTTGATGTATATTCACTACTACATTAAATTGATTAATGACCATATTTAGTAAATTGCCATAAAGAATTATAACATTAAAGGAAATCTGCTGGTCATGGTTTTCAATCAAATTTAACGAATGTGTTTTACATGTTTATTTGTATACAGAAATTTGAAGAAAAAAAAACATTTGGACACTTATGGTTGGTCAATATGGAACCTGTTCAATATCGATTCGGACTGAGAGTTATAAAACGTCATGACCACTTGCATCGGTATCCATGAAGACTATTTGACGATATGCAACACGCACGTCTGCTTAACCATGACTCATCGCAAATGTCTTCAATTAGATCATGACAAACTAAAACCCAAAACATCATTCTAAACTTCAGATAGATACATACACCATGTCAGTTTTTGTTTTGAATGACAGCGATGATATTGTAAAACAAAGACAATATAATCTAGTGGATAGTATCAATCAACAAGTGTAACTTCAATTACGTACACAGACATATATATATATACATGCTCACATTGGTAAACGACACGTAATTACATAAAACATTGATTGAATATTTTCAAATCAAAGACAAAACTACACATCTCAATTGTATATCTCACACTGTTTCTTGGCATTTCACATAAAGAGAAAATAACTGTTTTATTGTATTTCTGCAAGACTGGCTTTAAATCTGGTGTTTCTGTTTCATTGAGAAACTGCGTGTTGTAAACAGCCAGGCAGCGGACTGTCAATCAGCGTGATTGTTTTATCAAGCACATGGAACTGGTGGCACACAATCAGTCGTGAAACCAGCAGACAGGGGCTATATCTGGTATGAGCGACAGTAGAGTTGATTGTGTTGTCAAATGGCTACATCAATTGTTATATTTGCCATGTCGCGGAGTAGGGATAACATCTCTCGTGTCACTTGTGGAATTGAATCTTGTAGATCAACTCTGACAGAGAAAAAAACCCGCCTGACAAAGTCCCATGTCATAAATCAAAGCAAGAACTATCTTTTGAAAACTCTCTCACACTCTCGCATCAATTCTGTCGAAACGTTATATAAATAAAAAAGTAAATGGAATGACAAAGAGACGTCGAGAATATCAAACGTTCTTGACGGTTTAGATTTAAGAATGAGTGAAATACACGAAATAGATAAGGAATCAGACACGTTTGTGAAATTTAATACAATACGTGTTATTAGAAAACGACAAACGTCAGATAAATATATCAAAATATGGGTTTTCAACAACATTTACAACATTCTCCTGTAGATTGTTCGCAGACAACAACAACAGCAAGATGTATCGCTGAAGAAACAAACACTTCTAGTTTATACATACATGTAGACATGCATACAACCACTCACACACCTATGGGCGTAGTTGTAGCTAGATTTGACTATATTGTATGCCCAAAGACGTATGTGTAAGCTAAACCGTGACAGCCAATACATATTATATATTCATTGGAATTGGAGCCACGTGTTTCTACCATGCCGTACATAACAACTTAACTAATGTAATTGTTAATAAAGTGGCAAACCTATGTACATTAGTCAGTCATAAAAAGGCTGGCATTCGGAGGCAGTTCTATAGGCTGTTGCATGTGAACATCAGTTAAACGTAACCCTTGTGATGCAGGGCAACATAAATCTGGGAATAACTGTATAAAAACCGGGCGATTTATGCTATTACGGATATAAAACCAGACTCTATGATCCTGGAATAAGACGTAATTCAGATAATTATGACTTCTAGTCGGAGTTAAATGTTGAATTTGATTTCAAAATGCGCCAGATTGTTTTATGTAAATCTAAAATTCGATATTAATGGCTCTGAGATATTGCGATTAAAAGTAAAATTACTGGTCATAAATTCTTCAAAATGTTTTATGGCAAGTTACGGGCTTATACATATGGAACATATTTACTCGATCATTTAGAAGTCATGGCATTGAGAATACTGAAAATGACATAAAGAGGAAAATTGATACGTTTTTATGACAAGGGAGATTTTCGAGATTCACGGAACGATCTTACGGCAGGAAAATATACTTCTGTTGTAAGACAAACAACACCTTTTCAGCGAAATTCATCTTGTCGTATTTATATTTATGTACAGGTGCACGATCTGAGGATGTACGTGCTTATTTATATACTCCTGTTTACGACGCCTTGCTGCAAAAGGAGCTTCAAAAACAACATTATTTTTCTAACAAGTAGTGAAACACATACAAACATTCATTATATTTATGGTATACTGAGAAATGGTGTATGTACACCGTGTGCCCTCGTTAAGTAGCTTAACAAATGTTAGTTCTCTGCGAGGGGTTTTGTATATGATAACAAATTGGTTGTGTTGAAAGGCCTCATACCTCAAGCGTGATAAATGCCAGCCAGTTGACGTTTAAACTGCGCTGCTGACACATCTGACGTTGATTTAGACTCAGAGAGCGCCCTTAAATGACAGGAGAGTTGAAAGATAAGTGCACGATGTTGATGGACGCATGCCAGCTGTTTTTCCGGTGTAATATCGCCATTTTCTAGCAGAACGACTGCAGCATGCATATTTATGACAGTCACTCTTGGCACCAACTGTGTTGTCCATTTCTACACACCTACACATAGTTTTTACCTGTATATACATGAAAATCAAACACCTAACGCCACATACAAACTTAATAGAAACATTATTTACACTAGTGAACGTAAACACATATTTTAACAATATTACCAATCTTTGTCCTCAATTGAAACTCAATTTATATTTATGTAGTGAACATGCTGAAAATGTGTACAACCGTGGTGTCAATACCTTAGACATATTATTAACTTCTTCTGCGCTAACACTGCTCGCACATGGAAACCACTGTCAGCTAAAGAAGTCTAACCGGGTTACCGTAAAACTTATTCCCAGTAACAATCGAATAAAGAAGAGCATTGAGATAAAAATGCGTTAATTTCAGCCATAGTTTGATGTGTCTATAAATGCCAAATCTGATTAATACGTTATGTTTTCAACAGTACATTAAAGGGCATATTTCAAAGATAGCTTGTTCTATGGAAAGACTTAATTTATCAATAATAATAGTTTACGATTCATATATTATTTGGGTTCATTATTTATTTGCGTGGCCATTCAAATGGACATATAAAATAAATAACATATAAGATGACGTCTTGTTAATATCACCATTATCATAAATTACGGAAATGTAAATCAGCAAGATAGATTAACCGGGCCGCAAAGTACTACCATAATTCATATAAATGTAATTATAGCCCTAGACCATTGAAGTACTCAAATAGCAAAAGTGTGGATAAATGTGCCTGCAAACCATATATATCATCCGAATATCGAGACCGCTGACACTGGCTTTTAAATTATCCGTCCTAAACGAACATAAATAACTTTAATGTGAAAATATCATACTAAAGCATACCGGTATGATTAAATTCTAATAAAAGGATGGCTGTAAACAATTCAGACATCATGTAAAAGACATACAAGTAGGCTTCTCACTCAAAGTAAGAGAGCTTATTCATACAAGTGTCGTGTTTGATAAGTTAGCCCTTGTTCAAATCATGACACACTACAAGATAGTTTAACATTAAAAATACCGTATGTAGCTGTATTGTTGGGTTTGTGTATTTACTTGAAAAACTCGCAAGATAACTGTTCCAATTAAAGATTTAACATTCATTTAAAATAAAACTTCAGGAGATTGTTGTTTTTCTTGTTTGGTGCCCATTTATTTTAAATATGTATCAGTATCGTTTGGCATTTGCTATGTACCGGTGTTAAAACATAAAAAAATGATTCAAGATTTTACTCGAATTGTAAATAATTATTTTCAAATATTATGTTTTCTTAGTTTTAATGATGACGCTTACAATGAATTTATTTTTAAGTTCAAGTACTTATAGTTGTAGGTTCGTGAGTAAGGATGCGGACACTGTGTATGCACTGTCCTAGTGCACGTGATAAGTTTCCCAACCAATCGGCCATGGTACCTGTATTTCTAAAAACGCTATTTTAAAACGAACTCGAAAGCGATGAATCGTCGTAGGTATAGAGAGCGTGTTTACTTCAGTTTAGTATCGTATACTCGATATACCCGTTGTCGTTCATGGTTAAGCAAAACGCTTTGAATTGGCGAACTTTTGTTTATTCTGAAATAAAATGATCAACTATTATGTGAAAAGGTAATTCAACTGTCTGTTTTGTGTTGCATTGTATTTTTGAAAGACCACATTCCGAACACACCATGTTAAAAAACTGGACAACGCAAAGATACTTATTTCACATTGTTTTCACATGTTTCACATTCGTTTCCGAAATTCCCACGTGGTCACAATACTCAGAAATGACTCGTTACTTAGGTAATATAACCGTCACTAGATGTCATGTTTCTCTAAAAAAGAAACTAATGAAATATACAATGCTACACGTGGTGTAAGATGCGTTTCGCGTGTTCACGTCTTTTATTGTTTGACCACAGTCAGTAAGTTAAAGTACCCACTGTACGAACGTGCGACATTGTACACGGAGACCATCGGCGCCTATCCCCATCTAAGGACATTGGGTTATGGGGGCATTTCACCAAGGATTGTTTTTTCCAATCGGTCCGATCTGAATCTGAGGCGAAAAAAGGATCGGATACTATCGGGACCAAACAATCCTTGGTGATATGGGGGCATAACTGACAGTTTTTGGTTCTCGAATAGCTGCATAAGTGTGGCTCTCACAGAAGTAGATCAAACACTACTAGCACGATTCTTGATGAAAGGAACGTGTGCCAAGGGCCTGATGTAGGGCAGTTAGCGAGAGAACATATAGAATTAATGATTATAAATGATTGCAGTTCAAAGTACCTTTACACACACAGGGCTTCTGTTTATATCGCATACATCTACTGGTATAACGGCGTTACGTAAATTACGCATATTACTCTCCCCATTAGAAACAAGCCATTTCGTAAATACAAACAAATCTCCTGAGATAGTTGGCAATAGAGAATAAAGTAATTCATCAAATACTATAACAATTTATCGGCATTATCTAACCCATAGCAGCATGACATAACTTCCAACCTTAATGGGTGCGTAATGGCAACACCGGCGCCACTCTCATATCCTTGTCGAACTGCAATGGCCTTAAAGGTGTACACTACGTAATACCTTAAAGTACACGTGTTCTGTTCACCCTTTAAATAACCACACAACTAGATAGTCAAGGTCTACACTAGGCGAGACTTTAGTAAGACAGTAGACAATTGTGTATACAGGTATTTATGAAAACCTTTTACAAGAACTATAACTTAATGAAATGAATATCGACGTACATATGGGAGGATAATCGTAAACTTAATAATCTTAGTTGAGCTTTCTCTGTATAATTCTGAACATATTACCAAGTGATATCTAACTCGAATATATACACATTGAACCAAAAGTATATGTGATTTTGAAGTGGGCGTATTCCTTTAACGTGTTGATCTGATTGCACAAATGTGTCACGAAATATTTGAGATTTTAACTTGAATGATGTGTGGTTAACATTTTTTGCCGTTATAATAGAAAATGTGAACTTAACATTGAAAATACATCTGGCCTCCTTTGATATAATGTACTGGATTTTTGACTGAATTTCAAAAGCTATATTTATAACGTAACATATGTACAATTCAATATAATGCTCTATATACTATAAGGTATATCACGTGTTACAATGTAGCTAGTTGGACGATGTAGCAAATGTTGTGCAAGGCTACCGTTGGCATTATAGCAAGAATGACAAACTATACGACTGAAATTAGACGTATTCACATTGTATTCAGACAAACAGGCAGCAGTAGCAATATTCTCCATTGTTGTTTTTTGTGACACTTAAACCTCGTCTTAACAAAGGATAACTTAACAAGAATAATTGTATCTCAAACTTGGAACGTATTTGAGGTCGAACTACCATTTTTATTAAACATTTATTATATATTAATATTACAACATGGTGTATATTTTTTAACAAAACTCACATTTTGAGGGCAATAGTTGAGACATTTTATGAACACCCTGGTATTTACATTTATAGGTTACATACGTTGACTTTTTAAAAATGGATTTGGACTTATTTCATTAAGAATAGTTGCCTTTCGTACCACAGTGCCTTGTCACACATGGGTTTAGTTAGTTTCTCAAAATGATTGTGACAACTCATGTATCCAAATAAGCGACGTAATTGTTTCTCTGACTGCAGTGTCCTAGACTTTGAACTTAGTGTTGCAATTTCGCACTTGAAAGAAGCAAACTTTAACGGGACTTTTTATAGACCTATAAAATAAGAATAAGGTCATAAAAGTAAATTCAATTGAAGAACCTACCAGTCTAATATACATGAAGTTGAAGGTTAAAAGACAGGGTCGCTTTTGTTGGATTATATTATCAATTATATAGTCGTTTAATGCACATATTGCTTGGGTTTATATGTCTCCTTTAATGTAGTGAAAAGAATAGTGTGAACTTGTTATATTTTCTTTAAAACAGTTTATACGTCGGTGTTTGATACTCTTTTAAGACTGCAATATACCTGTGAAAACGGGGAGATTAAAGGCAACCTTGTTCTCGCCAACATGTGATCCTATCAAACCATTCATCACATAAAACCCATCCATCAATCTAGCAAACTTTTAAAACATGTCAGTACATTTGAGTTAACTCTTTACAAACAAATATCAAAGTCTCACCCCAAAAAACTACGCCATGTGTGTTCTAGCCATTAAGTTTCCCCTCTATACATATAAACTGGAATTTTGATTGCGTTCATACCTTTGAGGGTAGAAATTAATAATGAACAAAAAAACGTTTATGTTACATTTATTAAAGTGAAATGCAGTATAAATGATGCTGTTAATCCGTCAGAATGGAGAAAAAATGGTATCAAAGCACTATAAGTAGATTATGATATGGCTAAACTGCATACAATTAGGCACTCATTGCTTGTGGTGAATTAGAAAGCATGCGCATACCTTGCAGAGACCGAATGGCGCGTTTAAAGTCTCGCAACCTGTCAGGAAATCTCGGAATCTCGGTGTGTTTTAACGAGATATGATATTTGGTTGTTGATGCCGATGCAGTTAAGAGACAGGGGGTGTCAGGGGTGTGTGTAAGCTTTACTACATGTGATGTGAATGACAGCCATCCCAGACACTCTGAGACAAGCTGTTTTAGATTTATAAAAAATGATAAGAGCCATTAAAGGTGTATATAAAGTTAATATTTCATTTAAATTTCATAATTAAGATTCTTGAGATAATCTGTTTACATCATTTTAAAGTCTTAGAAACGGTATGAACTCAGCAGAATGCCACTTGCCTTCTATACTACGGGAAATAAACTATGCCTCCATGATGTTTCAGGAAATGGTTAGTTACGCTTCCAGACACAAACTTGATATAGATGGTATTGCTTCTTGTTGAGGTGACACAGGTAGATTACTTAACGAAAAACATTATAAAGCATACACACGTCGTTAATGCATACCTGACCACTAAACAGTTTATGGTGAACGCCAATGATGTTTTTTTAAATAGCTGTAACATTTATGACTGGGTTAAAGTTCCCGTCGAACTGATGACTCCTTTGATTTCAACGGATCACAAGACTGCACTCTATATCAAACTTTCTAAACATATGCAAGTTTTCTTTCACGTGTGTTATACACTTGATTCTGGCGACAATTGACATTATACAATGTCCCTTACTGTTGATCAAGAACGATTCACATGACTGGGCCGTGTAGAACCTTTACCAAAGAAATTGATACACCATTGGTGTACTATACAGATCGGGAAGCCTATGTAGTAAGCTAACATTTCTGAAACCTGTTTCTTCATCTTTGTTCTACAGTATACCCTTGAACATATCTACCTCCATCTAAACGTAATACATCATGTTGCAGAGAACATTATCTTCCCTGTGAATTATAGCTTTTTATGTCTGTACCAAACTTTTAATAGATCTTCTTAAACAACACCTCGGGGCAAGTGATTTCCAAAAAACACCAACGTAGCTCGCCTAAGAATTCGCTATCATTGTAATGTAATCGTGGAAATAATTTCAACAAAATCTTACATCTTTATATTTCAATAAAACACTGCTAGGTTTGTTGCAGTTTTATTTCTTTTTCTTCCGCCGAAATGGTATCTTTAGGATTGTTGATTCGTTTATTAGTACAAGAGTTATTGTTCGAAACACGCTGGTATATTAAATTGTTTAAATATGTTTTTGAAAAAGAATACGTGACAAAGTGTACGTCTAGGTCTATTAGTAATTTAGAGTTCATTGGTATGTTAGTAATAAAGTGTAAGTGTTATTGTTATTGCTTCATAGAATATGTTGTTCTGCTTCACCAATAGTTTAACTATCACCAGCCATGAACTGTTTAAGGAAACGGTCTTGTAAATGTAAGTAAACTGTGGTTAATATGACATGGTATGTGATGAGGACCTATACAATACCATGCAATGTTACTAGCATGAACGCATGATTGAAGTAAACGACATAGTTCCAATGGTGTCATGTTTGGTATTAGTTCACATGATTGAA
>ENA-OREC01002345-OREC01002345.1-marine-metagenome-genome-assembly--contig:-NODE-2345-length-10375-cov-14.936687_pt1 | contig 10375 bp, 3 predicted proteins | sample MGYA00248626_ERZ508543 | MGnify/ENA primary metagenome ERZ508543 (study PRJEB26211, sample SAMN05518279) | marine metagenome | isolation source: Puget Sound, Washington, USA | host: Bankia setacea...
TGGTCAAGTTGAAATATTCAAGTTATCATTGGTTACATGTGCCAACTTGCAAAGCATTGAATTAGGAAATAACTGTTTCAAAATGGTGTTTCTTAAATGTATATCTTTTGTTCTATAAAAGTAAACTTGAAGCCATACTGATTAGTGTGTACAATTCGTGGGTACACCATTTCAAAAACGGAAACAGTATGACCGTCAAAAGCATTGTCGTAACAACAAATGACACTTTGGTTTCCAAACAGTTTCATCGTAACAAGCAAACAATAACCTCGTAAGACGTTATCATCAAATAAACTACATACATGCTCACACCACACATATTATGGACATACACATCTAAAAGAAACATGATGCCTTTACAGTGTAACTCATTGACACATTGTTAGTCTATGCCATAGTGTACAGTCATGCATAAGTTAAGACATACAAGAGTTACCTTAGTGAGTGTATTATCCCACATTATGTTAGCTTTACGTTATATGTTGTTATGTTATATACTCACACATATTGCACCTGTAACCTGTGTGTACTATTACGCGCAAAATAATCATATTCTTATTTAAATATTTACAACATCCTTACTCTTTATATGTCTATATTTAGAGCCTATGTAACTTTACACCGTCCTACGATTTATTCTTACTCGATACACCGTCATTAAACCCCGATACCGTTGCATCGAACAATGTCTTTATGATGCTTTGTCCCAATAAAAGAACATACAAGCTCGTTAAAACATCGTCAAGGAACTAAGCCAAGCTCTTATAAAATCACATGTCTCGCTAATAATCCCTGGAAATTGCGTTTTGATATGAGCCCCTAATTGCTTCGGATAATTTTATGTATTTGCAAAGTATATTTTTATAAGGTCTGCATGTAATGACGACATGTTACGGTAATACTCTAGGAAATGAGATTCTTCAATGTAGGCTTTGCGTTATGTTAGAAGATTGTCTGAAGGAAATAAGACCTGGCGGCAGGACTTAGATCTTTCCAATCGATTCGTAGGAAATAGACGAACCACAACATAGATAAAGTCCACAGTACGGCTTATATAAAGATGATAATTGTTTGAGTCACTACGATAAAATGTTCACGTTACAATTTGTAAAATAATAACAAATTGTCAGTTTCAAAAGCGTGCATTTTATAAATCGAGTCTTATTTTCATCAGCATCATTATCAGTGATTAATTAGTTTATTGGATATAGTTGTAACTCAATTTTTAAATCTTTATCACAGCATGCACGTTTCCAGAGGATGTGTAAATAAATGCACTTGGTTATATACACTACACTACAAACCATTTAACCAGATACGTGCTAACTGTTTTAAGCTCCGAACATGTTTTAGGCCAACATTTAGTATTTCAGTACACACTGTAAAATAAAAAATGTAAAATATTACTCAACAAAAAGCTAGAACAGATAAAACAAATCTTGATATGTGAACACTTGACATTGTGGTACGTCGTGTGAGCGGACTATAACTGACTACAAAACCCTCTTTATTTCCTGTCGATGTGTGTTCTTGTAGTATATAAAATCAGATTTTGCATTCTAACGGACAATTAAATTTCCCAACTATCTCTCATATCACGTGTTTTATATCACCATCAAATGTCATTGTGTGATCGCTTTCCCCAGACAGTTTTGTTCAATATTGTTAATTTCCGCTGGAATGACTTCATTGTTTCCACGTTCAATTTCATGATTTTAATTTCCATCTGATACAGTGCATATTGCTTACTACATAGCCTGCTGACGTTGCCTTAATTCAGTAAGTTCAATTCATGTTTGTCAGACATTTTAACCTAGTACAACTCGCTGCAAATTGTTACCTGCTACATGACATCGATAATATAAATGTCTCTATTTCAAATGTAATTGGGTAGCATAGAAAATACCTATATTAATTCCACTGTTATAACACAATCTAAAATGCTTTTTCGTCATAACAAATAGACAAGGTTCTTGGTCATCAAGTATACCGTGTAACACAAACAGCCCTGATGCAGAAAGAAATACCAAAATGATTCACCAAAAATGCCATCATTAGTAAGGAGTCAAACCAGATTCAATAACTAAATAAAATGTGTAAATATGGTTTAAAAAGGCAATCCAGTACATAGTCAAGTTTTAAAAGATAATATGAAATATGTAGGTCAATATCTTTCAATGTATAACCCGTATTTTAACATTTACACGTCACAACGAAAGAGTATAACTATTAACTATTTAACATCAGTGATTTGCAGTACTAAAGTCGTAACACTTCACTGAATTAAACCGCACAATAATTAGTAAATCCATTTTATCAAATGCATAATACATGTGTTGCGTTTGAGAAGTTAAGCACACCGTGTCACTATAATTACAAATTCAATTAATTCCTTGTTATATACCTAAACCAATACATTGTGTTAATAAAGAAACCTTCAGAATACAGACTTGCTTGACTTAAACCAAATATATGTTTTGATATATGAGCAGTAAGATGTCAGTTGATTTCATTATTTATTTTCAAGAAGATAACATACTAACCTACTAACCTTGTGACATGAATGGGAACATATGAAGAAAAATGCATTCGACTATAGATTAGAAGATACAATCAAACGGAAACTAAGACAGTGAATGTGTGAAGATGGTATTAGGACCAGATCAATTATAGATTATAATTCACAATCAAACCAATGTTAAATACAATGAACAAAAACACGTTTTACTAAGAAGCAATGTAATCGTAGACGAGCTTGACTTTGTGTAAAATTAGGTTAACCAAAGTCCTACCTCAACACAATGACTTGTAAGGTTAGGTGTACATAGCAAAGCAGTGTACATGCTCGACTCCAATACAGGGTGTCCATTGTGTGTAGGGCTTATACAATTTCCAGACCGTGATATGTGAGACACATTAGCATACATTTTGAATTCCAAGGCCTGAATGCTCCTGGAGATTTGTCATGATATATGTTAGATAAGTTTATTGTAATGTAATATGAGGCAATTGGTCGAAAATGAACACATTTATGTTACAACAAAAACAAAACGTATGTCACCTAAGTATTTCGAAAAATATGCACATATGTAACTTGGTTAAACTCCTTCAAACTACAACGAGAACTTTCTAAGTGTGTACACATCTAATCAAACAATCTTAACACTTTCAAACGTTTTAGTTCCACATAATTTCACGCTCTGCCTTGCATCTCTTTTACCATCTTACGCAATACTATGATCAATCATTACATAACAAGTACACATACACAGTTCTTCCATTAAAACTTAAACCATTTGCTTAGAATTTAAGTTCCATTTTAGTAGTGGCACACTAAATAGTATAACACCTATAGGAGCATGTCAATCCAAACAAGTTTAAGAGAGTCGTACACAAGTACAGACACGAAAAAGGGAAATAAGTAGCATAACAATGTAACATGATATGAAGTTGAGAAAGTGAAACATTTTTGTTAAGTGTGAACATTTTTGGGTATTTTTCAGGAGAATGACCTTGTCTGCATGTTGAGAAAATAATGTTTCTGTAAGTTCACCATTTTTATTGTTCAATTAGAATTGCCTCGTTTAGTGTGTGTTTCTTATCAGCTTACGTAAATGAATATGCAAGGGTAAACGGTTTTAATTATACTTTGACCATTTATTTCACATCTTACCTAACGTTACGCAACCGTTATCTTATCAAACATCATTTGTCTACAATATAAATGCTATCAAAACAGTCCAGGTTGGATTCAATTTATAGCTTATCCAATTGATTATTTTTACCTGCATGTGATTCGTAATATATGTATACTGGTACTTAATCCATTCTCAGAACTAATACAGTAACGTATATTTTAAAGCAGTGTTTAAAGTATCATCTTCATTTACGCACCCTTGTATATTTCTGTGTGCTTAGAGTTGTGTTTTTGGTTTCTTTATAGCAGCACATCTTATGTTTCTTTCCCTTGTGTTACAATCTGGTTCAAAGCCATTGCCATCGCTCTGTATATTTATGAAATGGAATGTGTATTTACTGAGACCGATGCAAATACAGTCTGACAATCTAAATTGCCGTTAGATTTACTTTCACCATCGACCTATATAGAGAAATATACAGACGGACAAACAGTTCACGTAACAAAACTTTCTAGCAAGTATTTTCCAAGAAACAGACTGAAATTTGGACTGAGATATCGAGAAGCAGAGTGAAATGCTGGGAGACACAACAAAGCGATAGCAAGTGATAAACCGTCTGTGTGCTGGAAATGACACACTAACACCCTTAGATCAAGTGTTGATGTTTTGCCAGCGGTCAATAGACACTTCTGTTAATTTATTATCGGATTGGGCATCAAATGTCTTTTGTCTTGGGAGGGGAACGTATGTACTTCACCAAAAATTGTTATCGTTAAATAACAAAGACGTTTGGGCAATCTTGTATTCCCTGAATGACAATACAATGGCTTGAAGATATCGACGGCTTTGTCCTCAGATAACATGCAGCGTATTCATCTGAGTTTCCAATCTAAGCGCTATTTGTGTCACATAATTAAGTAAGCGGTTTAATGATTTGCATTTTTCCATTCTCTCAGTCTTGAACAAAATGGTTACTAACTGCAACACCGTTCTGTTTGGAAGGTACTCATTAACTCGGATGACTATTTACACACATTTCAATTAGCTTAACTTGGAATCATCTATTGAGCATTCGTATTCAAACCATCTTTCTACGTGTTTTGCAGTTCGTAATAGAACATGTCTAATTTGATGTGAGTTATTAAGTTTAGGCTGTTGAATAAAGGACACATTTTGAAACTGAGTCGAACGATGAACATGGGAAAGGTACAGCTGAATGACATGGCGACTGTTTCAAACGTTCAATGCACAGTCAGGTTTCTAGGAAAAGTATGGTTATTTATATATAGTTTGTTTAACATTTAGACTCTCCTATGTCCAAACGGTAGACCCATTCATGTTAATACTGTTAATACTAAATGTAGATCACACAACTTTACTGTTGCTCCAGCTACAAGGAAACATACATATTATCCAGTGCTTCCATCGGTAATCTAAGTAAACAACAACTTATCACCAACCATCATAAACCATTGAATAGGGTCAGCAAACACCAGAAGAAGGGTCAATGTTCTTGGTCTCGTTAGTCCTAGGCCACTCTGTCATTCTTATCACCCCTAACGTTCCCAACTTGGATAGTGATTTGTCCCTCCAGAACTATAAATAGCATCGTGATGACCGAACTGACTCGACGAATGCTTGGTGTATAAGATAGTGGAGTGATATAGCTATATGAAGGTATAAGAAAGAACGTCTCAAATATCGTATAAGTAGCCAATGAACCGCGTTAAATTTATATATGAAATGGGTTGAGATAATAATATACATACATGTATATACAAACGAATATTTTGATTATCGTTTAACAATAATTAAACATCCTGTATATTTCATAATAGTCCATATTTGATGTATTTTCCCTGATCCTGTTTTGATGAATTTATGGAATATATACATGTTGATATGATAGCATTATAATTCGCTCTCCTGAGACATATTTAAGGAAAGAAGTGTGAACATCTATACGTTGGGGTAAACATTATTTTCAACCTGCTTTAAATATAAACCATTTTTAGACATTTATAGACTAGGCTGAAATACAATATTATCCAACAAAGATGACAAAGCCCGTTTAGTCATGGCTAACGGACATGTTTCTAGTCAAATTATAACAAAAGTGAACATAAGTGAGTGAATAGTGTTCATATCATCACATTATATAGTTGAAACAGCGTTTTATAAACAATACATTACAGCCTTTTAATATCAAATTTACAGTAGGTATATTTCACAACTAATAATGCAATCAACTGTAGATAAGTAGTTGACAATTAAAGTACTGTCAAGTATGCCCGATTTGTATCAGTCGAATAACAACAGTTTCGTATGCGTCGAATTGTTTATAATAACTGATTGGAAACTGTTAGTCAAACGGTAAATTTGTATGTTTCTTTAAACTGTGAGAGCATGTAAAAATCACAAATACGCGATACTGTTCACCGATTCTCCTCTTGCAAACTTTAGAGGCATTAAACCAGCATGCATTAAAACCACTACCGTTGACATATGCCTAATTAAATAATCACAACCTTTTTTCAGAACCAAAACCGTAAATGGCGTCGTGTGTTAATCAGCCATTTATGTTGTTTCTAAGAACTATCCAAAGTCTATCCTCCGTATTTTCTACAGCAGCCTTGTTCAGTGTGTTCTAGCAGCTCGTTAGTTTGATTGTACATCGTACCGTCTTCATTATGGCGTTGTACAATTGCGTTGAAAATTAAATAAGAGGCAGCAAATTGTCTGGAAAGAGTTTTTGGTCGTGTTTGTCTGCTGTGTGTTCAATTACTTTCTATTTTCATGTTTTTTATGTTACCTAATGATGTCCTAGGGATGCTCTAAACAGTCTGGTGTGATGATAAATTGCTTAAGCTTTAAAAATATGAACAAGAAATAGGAACCATTTCTTCTATAATGTGTTGGAGATATGTTGAGGTGAAACAAGATGTAGGCAGTGTTAAGTCAGTTTTAACTAATTTCCGAGAAAGAGTTGATGAGCATCAGGTTATCTGGGTATTGCTAATGGTATTGATTTAAGTTAAGATAGCTTTGCTTAACATATGATCTAGGTTTGGCAAAATATGATGTTGCAATGTTGAACGAGGTCCAAATCCGAAGGACCGACTGTTTGACGAACCTCTTGGGGGACATTTCTAGTTGTGCGGCTACATAAACATCAATACTATTTGCATGTGATAAAATGCATTAATTCAGTGACATTCGCTTTGTTTTGGCTCCTGTTTAGTTTGCTTCATGCTCTTAATAACATCGGTAACACAAACTAATCATGCTGTAAGTTTTAATTTACAACCAAGTATAATCGTTACTCATCCAATGTATACCGCAAGTATAGTTGTATTAATTACAGTTGCAGCACGTATTAAGTCAATTGTTTAACCTGTAGTTTTGCTTGATCGGTGTCGTTAAACAATAGGATCTGAATCAGTAAAAAGTATAAGGTCAATGTAATTTAATATTGAGAAATGATTGAGAATTTTATCCTTGGTGTCAATATCTTATTTACACAATATTGAGATAATAGTCATCATGCAAAAGTTATATATTGAATCGTAAATAATTAAACTGTATATGAAAGTGATGAACACTGGACTGTTGCCTTCATCGAACTTCGAATTAAGCATTAACAATACACAAACAGAAACACTAGATTATGATGTGAAGAATTCGCCGAATTCGGATTATCGTACGGAAATATAGACGTGAGGAAATATGTTCTTGTTTAGTTTGTACGACCTGTCTAACAACGGTTATATTAACACACATTGCTTTGGTAAAATAAACATACCGTATATTATACTAGTTGTTTTATTTTTAGCATTACACAATTGTAAAACGATACATGTAAACAATATGCAGGTTAGAGGAATACTAAATGCACATGCCTAATCACACAATGTTGGTTTCAGTATTTGACATTTCTCAAGGCTCAGACTAAAATTCGGAAATATGTTTACTCATTTAATCACTTGTGACTCATATTTACTGACGTAAAAACAGCATTCGGTTGATTTCTGGTGCCAAAGGTATTTGCCAGCTCATCGATCCGACCCTTTCGTGACTGCAGTTGCCGACATACCATAATTTAGCCCTGCGTACCTTGAAGCAACAAGGCGTCCAACTGTTTCCATAGTCTTTGCTTCAACATCAATATATTTAAACAAGCCGCGGGACTATTTACTTAAGCCCGGGGTAGTTTTTATTCTCCATTGACTGTTTATTTACAATGTAACGAAATAGTCAAACAAATGTTTATAGCGAATAATTTCGATTGATTATTTAACGCCGTGCCAATCAATGACTTTTGCAACGGAGAGTTCCACGTTGTTTTATGGACTGTTTACTCTTGTCATACCTTAAACAGGATGTTGTTCCTTCAGGGCAAGTTGCTTGTTGTTTTTAAAAGGTCCTCGTATAGTAAACAAACTCATCTTGCAACAAAAATAATCACTGAATAAATTCCATACTACAAACCTATTTAGTCATATCAACGGACTGAAGCAGAACTAAACTATATTCCTGTCCAACTGAGGGTTTCATAGTCCATGTTGCCTCTAACTTAAACAATGATTCATTTAATTCAATAGTAACTGACGATGACTTATTGGTGTTTTGGCATTTAAGGACTCGTTAACAGATCATGCTTGATTTTGATTAACACGTGAGTGAGTCTAAGGATAATTTTAATTGATCTAGTGTTTGTCTTACGAGTAACGGTGTTGGGTTCGAGTCGACATAATTAATGCAGTCTCATAGCAGGCCTGCGTCTACACGTCACAGCAAGCGGGATTTAAGCGAAGTATTCATGTAGGTAGCTTTTATCTATTTATGAATATACTCCTATTGTGTAATTTTAACGTTGAGTAGTGTTAAAATTTCGTATGCAATTTAATTCAATTTGATTTCGTATTACTTACACCTTATAATAGTATATTTTTGCTTTTTAGTTCAACAAGATATGTTTCATTACCGATACCGAAAACAGTTAACTTTATCATTATACGTTATTTAAACCATAATTATATACTAACGGATTGTACTAATCGTTTAAGCTTCCGTTTTACAATTTATTTCCTTATGACCTTCTTGCAAACCAAAATAAGCATAACTCAGAGTACTGGTTCATCTATACGCTTATTTATTTTTTACCAGGTCATGCTCAATGGAATAACTAAACCAATTAGTTCGTGCGTTACATAACTATGAACTATGTTTATATTCATGATTTGTGGTCTGTTTACATGGCTTTTAAACTCCATATCTCTGTACATAGTCAAACAAGTGTCGCTAAGTAAGGCCTGATCATTATATACTGTTATAGCCGAAAGCAAATCGTTAACATCAACCATACTAGGATGTGGGTGTATGTGTCTGTATTGTTTTATGTCGACTGTATTTACATGACCTGATTTTTAAAAATAGTATAAGAGTAAGGCCATATACTTGAAACTGGTGTTACATACGTATATAAATGCCTTTGTTTAGTTTAGACAATATTTTATTTGGAAACATGATTATATTACATACACTTTACATACACAATTACAGGAAACAAGTTAATAACTTATATTAATCCCGCCTTTGTTTACTACGCTCGGTTTGTTTCCTAGTCTGTTTTGATTCTTCGACAACTATTTTCTGCACGTATCAACATTTCTAATAGGAAAAGATTGGAACCATTACATCTGATTGGCTTTGGTATATTTATTATTGATGACTAAGTCACACTTATTTGATAGATCAAGTGGTTAGACCCATTGACATTTGCGAGACGGATTGCCCGCGCCTTCTGACATCTAGTCTTTAATTATTTACTACATTTGCCATTCATAACTGGTAGTAGTGAGTTGTAGCAATAGTGTGAGAGTTGTGTACGGTTCTTGGCACTGTCGATAGTTGAGGTGTTTATTACTATGTTTGTACTTTGTAATACTCGGTGTAATGTAAACCAAACCTGCTCATGTAAAAGTGGCATATCTACAAGAAAGGTAGGTTTTTAGGTATCCTGTGATTAGTATTTGTATCATATCCTTGAATTTCGACCACATCACATTGCTTTCTGGTTTGATAGCAGACTGAAAATATTTCTTAACGTAGTAAGACCACACCATAAAGCCATCTTATCTTCTATTTTCTAACATTTTACCCCACTGTTTGTTTAAGGTTACTGTATTGGGCTGTGTTTGAAATGATAGGTAGGTTCGTAAAATGGTTCAGATTTAATAGTTTTCTTATCATTTTGCAAAAAAATATTATGAAACTTTTTACTTCTAACAATAACAAGTTTAGATTATTGGTTTGAGGTCTTATTATCCTAAAATCATGGATTGTTCAGTAGGGCTAAAATGGCAGGATTCACTTTTAAATGTTTGCTTGATTTCTTTCACATTTCCAGAAAAGATGGATTAACTTTTCTTTTTCCTTTTGGCAAAGGGAACACTATTTAGGTTGTCTTCACACACATCTGAAGTACTACAAAGCCAACCGATTGCATAGTAAATTTGGAGAGCGTCAAAAAGATACTAACTGCGTTGTAAATGTTATGTATCTTAAATCAATCACAATGCTAGCCCTGTATGTCGTTTACTGCCTAATGAATTAGCTACATTGACCAACGTTCAGGCATTTACGGCCAGTCCGGACTGATTAAATCATATATTATTTAAACCAGCATAACACATTCGCTTTACAAAACAAGACAGAACTGTTGCAAGTCATCATTT
>ENA-OREC01002346-OREC01002346.1-marine-metagenome-genome-assembly--contig:-NODE-2346-length-10374-cov-12.345635_pt1 | contig 10374 bp, 9 predicted proteins | sample MGYA00248626_ERZ508543 | MGnify/ENA primary metagenome ERZ508543 (study PRJEB26211, sample SAMN05518279) | marine metagenome | isolation source: Puget Sound, Washington, USA | host: Bankia setacea...
CGCTCTTCCGATCTAGTAGTATTTGTCGTTGTAGCAGTATTTGTCGTTGTAGTAGTATTTGTCGTTGTAGTAGTATTTATCGTTGTAGTAGTATTTGTCGTTGTAGTAGTATTTGTCGTTGTAGTAGTATTTGTTCTCGTCGTCGTCGTTGTTGTTGTTGTTGTTGTTGTTGTTGTTCTTGTTGTTCTTGTTCTTGTTCTTGTTCTTGTTCTTGTTCTTGTTCTTGTTCTTGTTCTTGTTGTATTTCTTGTTTCAGTATTAATTGTTGTTGTAGCATTATTTGTTGTTGTCGTCGTCGTCGTCGTCGTCGTCGTTGGTGCATTGTGTTGCAGGACTAGTGCAAGTGGAAACAATGGTAGTAAAACAGATATTGTTTGTGGTGGTGACGGTAGTAGTATTATTCGAATGCTGTTGAAACTCGATTGTGTTAAAATGTATCACAATGTTATTAGCTTAGTGAAATGATGTTAAAAGTGAGCTCCATGCAAGTTTAGGAAACACATTGGAATCCTACATGATGACGCTTTAGGTAAATTGACTGCATCACGACTACATATCTAATTTGTGGATATTGATACAGTGATCCAAGTTTTATTTTAGGAACGAGAAACTGATTAATTTGTCTACACTTAATCACTTAATTTGTAGCAATAGGTGCAAATTGAAAGAAGCTTAGAACATGAAGAATCTCTGGAGAAACTTGATCGCTCGAAGCATCAAGCATTGGCCCTATCTTTACAAACACGTGTTGATATACTTTATTATACATCAACCAAACCCTTAGCATTTAATGGAAGAATTGTTGATTTGCTTCCAAGAATGAATTTGCAAGGTAATGCGGCGAAGAAACACATCTGCAATTATCTCTTTTCCAGAAGCCGTAATGCACATTGCACGCCTCCAGAATCAAATAAATTTCAGTTTAACCGGCTCCTCTCATTTTCATTTATCAGATTGTAAACTTTGCCAGTCGTTATTTGCACATTTTGGAATTGTATGAACATCCTGGAAGCTGATTGTGTAAGACATATCTCATGCAAATCATAGACATCTCGACCGCCGAATTTCCTCAATCAAAACTACCTCGAAAAAACGCACTAAAGCGTAGTGTTTTATTAAATTTGTCATGAGTTTTCGCGATGTGTGTTTTGTCGCGTTTGTTATTGTTTTTCCCTTCAGATTTCGCTGTAACATATTAAGCCATGTTCTAAGTAGGGCTGCGACGATTGATTTTCCATAACTGAGTGTGTGTTGAGGCATTCTTTCACGAGCTGCTGGTTGTCGTTCATTCATATACATACGGTAATGTTGTGTTTTTTTAATGACTGTGGTATTTTATGTCTAGATATCAGTTTACTTTCTGAAAGGCGAAGACAAAATTGAATCCATATTGAAAGAAAAATCCTTTATCATTGAATCAAGGTAGGTTGAGAAATGGTGAAGAAGACAATCGTAGATATATAAAAGTTTCAAACATTCATTTTCACGTTTGTCTTGTGGATACAGCATTGTCAATTATCACTTAGTTTAATTCTGATCATGATTTGATTATAACCTACGAAGACATTTAACGTGTAGATGCCTTTAATTTGCAAAGAATAAGTTCAACGTGAGTCACAGCACATCACATACTATCTGACATTTCAGAGCACATGTAACGTTTGGAATTAGATAGTGTATACTTTGCTTTCTTAATGACTATGTTATAAACCTTGAGAAGTTCTTGACCTGCCTTAAGTAACAACATGAAAAACATTGATAACTTATGTATGTAAATGTATTCACGATCTTGCGCCAGTAATGATAATAAACACTAACAGTTGAATAATTGTCCAGACTGGTCTGTATTATCCCGTATTTAAATCAGACAGACTAGTTGTGTTGAATAAATTATCATGAATTGGCGGGTATTTGGCAATAGGTCGTCTGCATAATGTAAAAGTAAGACAAAGTAATCCACAAATAAAAAAGTGACTCCTTGAAAGACAGAAATTATCTTTGAATACCTGTGACGTAAGACCATTTAAATGTTTAGAGGTCTCACATAAAATATACTTAGCCAGCTTTCTGTACCCCAAAATGATTATACATTATTCAATATACTTCCAGAAAAAAGGTCAAACATATAGCATGTCTTAAATGTATATTATTTCCTACATGTATCATATTTGGATCTACCGTCTGGAGTATGCTAAGGAAACAGTACAATATGTAATTGTCAGACATTATGGTATCTTCTTCTGCGAGTATGTAGGGCCAATATTGTATATATTAACCTACAGTTGCATCACACAAACAATGGTCTGGTAGAGTAGACTGATACTGTCAATAAATAAACACGCACAGACACAAATGACTCTCACTTACTTATGTGTATGCTCATTTAAATAACTCACAGAACTAAACTTATCTAATACGACACGTGAATACAAACATGACCACCTCTCTACAGCGTGTGCTTCAAACCAAAACAGAATCGTAAGTCTTGAGTGCGTTTCTAAATGTTCACACATAAAACTCATCAAGAGAAAACTCGTGTACCTGAACGATTTGAAAACAAAAGGACAAACCCCGTATTTACTCTCTCGAAGATCATGAGCGTACTAACAACTCTCGTATATACAGTAAACGTGTGCCTTTAGTCAGATAGAGCAAACCAAGAAAACAATATGCGTCTATAAGATCTGCTTACTTAACAGATAATCTACAATCTCCGCTCGCCTGATAATTATTATCTTAGATACCATACGCTCGTATTTACTTTGTAATTATCGGACATTGATTTGAGACCTCAAGTCATGTCGCTAGAGACTTCGCACAGAGCACAAAGTAGTGCTACCAGTCGTGGACAATATATACCGAAGTTGCAAGTTATAGCGCGGAGGCTGAAACACCGAGCATAGAATGCATACTGAGGTCAAGGATGGAACATCGAGCATAGAAAGGCATACTGAAGTCAAGGCTGGAACATCGAGCATAGAAAGACATACTGAGGTCAATGATGGAACATCGAGCATAGCACGCATACCCAGGGTAAGGCTGGAACAGCGAGCATAGCACGCATACCGAGGTAAAGGCTGGAACAGCGAGCATAGAACGCATACCGAGGTCAAGGCTGGAATATCGAGCATAGAACGCATACCGAGGTAAAGGCTGGAACACCGAGCATAGAACGCATACCGAGGTAAAGGCTGGAACAGCGAGCATAGAAGGCATACCGAGGTCAAGGCTGGAATATCGAGCATAGAACGCATACCGAGGTAAAGGCTGTAACAGCGAGCATAGAACGCATACCGAGGTCAAGGCTGGAACACCGAGCATAGACAGGCATACTGAGATAAGGGTTGGAACACAGAGCATAGAAAAGCATACTGAGATAAGGGCTGGAACATCGAGCAAAGAACGCATACTGAGGTAAAGGCTGGAACACAGAGCATAGAAAGACAGAACGCATAATGAGGTAAAGGCCGGAACACAGAGTATAGAAAGGCATACCGAGTTTAAAACTGAAACAAGTTTCGTAAAATAGAATAAAGTCAAAATGGCGTATGAACTAAACTTTGCAAAACAAAAATATCTAAATGCTATGAGGCCTTACTCATGAATAAATGTTTGTCCTTACAAGTATTGCAGTGACAGCGTTTTACTGGAGTCAAGGTCTCATAAACAGGCACACGTTAGTAATATTGACTCAGAGTGATAATGGGATCAATACTTACAATGAGCGCCAACAGCAGACTGAGAGTCACTACTTGTACGGTGAGAAAATGAACAAGCTCGTTTATTGCTCATGTAGTGTATACTCTCTAGAGAAATAGACAATATTCAGCGTCAATAATAACTCGCGATGTTGACTTGGTTTTACTCGAAGAACCCTATCATGAAGGCAACATTGAAATATATTGACTTCAAAATAGTCGTCCGTTTAAAATAAATATGTAAGAATGTCATTGAAACATTTCTTAGTCAAAAACGATTTGTGTAAGGGAAGAAAATTGTAAGTTCCAGCGAAGGTTTGGTAGACACCGCCGTGGTAAGTATGCTAAGAATTGGATTTAGTATACGTCGGGTGTATATGAGATCCAGATGATGCCTAATTAGTGTCCTTAATAACATTATTTCAAGGAATGTAAAACTGACAGTGTATTTCTAGCATAAGTAGCTGAAACGTATCTTGTTTGGGATTTTTAGGTTCGAACGTTTAAAGAATGATCGGCTTGTCGAGCGTTATCATGATGAACCATATGACAATTAGTGAGTATTGAATTGAATAGTTAGAATCTAGTTTGCCCAACATATACAAGCTCACTGTGTAAACTCGTTAACCTCTCAAGACAAGAACGGGTTAATATTGACTCGTATTACACCATCTAACACCGTATAACAAGCAGTTAGCCCATGTTTCTACACGATCTATAAAACACTGGATTGTGACACCAGGGTTATAACACGTCTGGTTCAGCTAACGACTATATATCTGTTTGTCTGTCTGGCTTTCTATGTAATTAGTGTGTGCATCGTATTGAAACAAACAGAAGCATGTGCATATGTGGTATAGTGATAAATAATTAAGTACCATCGGCTAACGATTCCACAACTGTACCCATGACCCGTACGTCTTTATTGAACTCATGAACTGTTCAGACCAAAATATACGAACAATTCACCGTATGCCATATACATAAAACAACCTCCAGCCCTTAACGGTTTATCATTATTTAGGTTTTTCGTTCACTTTTATATGAATTACTCTTTTTTTTTCTATGTTTAAACAGAAATACGACAAAAGTAATAACCATTTCATTGAGAATCATTGAACATTTTACAGCAGTCAGTACACATTATTTGCGCGCCATGCATATCTATACACGTATCAATATGATCAATTAACAAAACAAGTTAATAGTAGAATACTATAGGGAGTTGAAACTTGTAACATGTACGGGGATACTAGTTGGTCACCTATCATAGACATGGACCAGAAACTAGGACATGTTGGAATTGAAGGAATACCAAGATGTTCGCCTTTGCCTACACAAATAAACTATTCGCACGGAAGATAGTGAATGAAATAGTCTAAATATTGTTAAATGTACTTTTTAATCAAGATAGATAAGTGTCCACACGTTGTTCATTATACTGCATGAGTGAACGTCTAATGCAAAGACTAATAACAACCCGACTGAACCAAGACTAGATTAGCGTACATGTTGCTGCATTTGTTATAGCGTTATGGTAATTTAGCTGTTTATACACGAATATACAACTGGCTAGGTAAAAGCGATAGGGTTCCAAGTGCTATTGAATAAAGAAGCAGAGGTCTCCTTGAAACGTTCTGTGCTGTTGGCAGAGGTAGAAGACGGCTGCTCATCAATCGTAGAATGTTTATCAAAGCCGTGTTGCAACCATTGATGATACACGTGGTAACATCCCCCATTATCTTATCTACAAATCTTAATGGCGTAGACTTAGTACAATATGGCGGTTGTGTAGCGGTATGGTTCCGATTGCCCGATAATTGCATCTAACGGTACATGTGTGGAGAGTGATGATGAGTACAGTGGAAACTCGTATAGTGAACAGTATTACAGTCTCGTCTATGCATTATTGTCAACAAGTATTCAACGACCAATCTTTACAACAAAACCTTCATTAAAATGCAATCGGCTTCCTTTTACATGTAGTCGAGTTTACTGTAAATAATATTGACCGTTTTAACATGGCTGTGTGGTTCGTAAGTTGGTTTGATAAGTGATAACTTGGAATTAAAGAATATTGGAAGCTCAGCAAATGTGTAATATTGTTTGACATCACCAACATAACTCGGACAGATAGTTTAGTAGAAAAGTGCTCTATTGCTTGAACAAATAGAACCTGAGCACTTCACAGAAGTTTGTTAATGTCCACACGTTACATATCTGCCTATTCTTACCGACAGGTTTCCATTACATTGTTCACCTTAGTTTGACCTTTGACGAGTGTCTGAAAACACTCTTGACAAAGGAATAACTTGGTAATTTGAGTTGCACTGTGTTGCACCACCACTTTGACGAGTGTAACTTAACAATATCAGTTGTGTGAGAGAAAACTATTAGTTGTTGCATCTTAGCTGAAATGCCACGAAGATGGTAAAATGGTTAATGGAACTAGTAGCTGTAGTAAAACATGCACAAAAAGAATACCGAACCGAGACCAATTAAAACTGTATGTACTCGAGCCGGTTATGAATAAACATCCAACTGTCCTAAGTAAAGTGGTTATTTGTAACTAGCCAAGAATGTATTGTTACTTGTTGTGTTACGCTAGAACTGGGATGGCTTGTCTGACCAACATTACATCCGTGAAAGTTACGCTAAAATTCTAATAAAGTCGTCAAAAAAGAAGAAAATCAACACGATGCTTGTCAATTACAGACAAGACACTGATTAAGACAGTCTTTACAAAAATCGTGTCTTGCTGCAGTGTGTATACAAGGTAGAATCAATTCACTAGCACTTGAACATCAATAGGTGTCCCCCTTAAATAGTTATTATATTACACACTCATTATTGTATAACACAAATTAAACACTAATTTCACTGTAAATCAAAATAAAATAAATGCTATATGTTCTGATGGACTCTATTAATTGGAAGAAATCCGTCAGCGCATATAGATTTTTTTACAGTGAATTTTGTTTTTAACTGGTCTTATACAATAATGTGCGTGTGTGTATATACTAATTATTTGTTATGGCAAACCGGTATTATAACGAGTACGTACAGTCAAACTTAACCCAGCTTACATGGAACGGTCTGAATAACGAGGTGAACGTTTTCGTGATATGCAAAGGTACAGTTATAGAAATTCGAAAGTGTTGGGCCAATAAGTTACGTATCTCGTCCAACATTCTTGGTAAGGGAAGAAGCGTCTATAAAGAGAAATGCCACTAACTACTATCTACCAATTGCTGGTGTTGCATAAAACAGATACAGTATGCAGATGTAGTATACGTCTTCCATACACCTTTCTTAACGACGGAACCATGTGTTTTCTATGTTTTCTGTGAGCTACAGTTACCTACGGCTGGCCGAGAGCGAGAGAGAGAGAGAGAGAATGAGAGAGAGAGAGAGAGAGAGAGAATGAGAGAGAGAGAGAGAGAGAGAGAGAGAGAGAGAGAGAAAGAGTGTGAGCGAGAGAGAGAGAAAGTAGGCGAACTACTGTAGATGCGAGACCCATTATCTCTACACATAACCAGCACCATCCGAATCGTGAATATGTTGTTAGATACCTTTGCTACTGTTACCTGCATTACATCATGAAAGAGGGCTGTATCACAAGTACGAGACGTTTAGAAATAATATATAGCTAACAATACAAGTAATAAATCAAGAGGGGTGATTCAAAAGTAGTGTCGTTTGTTCTAAGAGTTATTAAGCTAACATTACTTTTTAGAGCTGTATTGTCAGTAACTGTGCATATCAAGATCGATGAGAATAACGAGCAACTATAGATGATGTAATGTTCGTACAGAAACAAATAACATTGACGTATGATAAAAACAAATTAAAGAAAAGATCAGGAAAAATACGTTTACGTATATGACACGTTCAATAACTACAGAGTAACAAATGGGGGTAGATAGCATGCAGTTTGTGTAGAACGAAACGTATTCAGTTCGTCAACAGACACGTATATGTGAAACTTTGTTCAAATCCTTCAGTCTTTCAGTCAACCTCCACTAGTTTAAAAATTGCGTAATTAACAACACGTTTCAGAGTTCTTCAAAATAACAGTGTAAACTATGTCAGAATAAGTTAAAGTTCTATGATCGGGATGTCTTCTTCCTGTGATTTGTTTCGTTAAATTACTATTAGTGTTCTTGATCAGCCCTCCCAAAATATCGTATTCTTGTCTGCCATTATTTCTCTAGCCTCTCACATGTCCTGTGTTTACCCAAGATCCTTGTCAGTGATCGCTAGATATAATGATAGCTCCAAAAGATTCATGTATAGAAGAGAACAGATAAAAGAGCGAGAAAACAGAAAAGAACAGAGAGGCTTCAAAGTTTGATATATAGTTATGATATCTTATATTATTATATACCATACACGCGCGGCTATTTACCGATCAATATCAGACAAACGCTACAAGAAGGTAAGATATGCTATGAAACCAAGTTTGATTAAGGTCAATACAGGTTAGGCATCCATGAACAGTTTAATCCGGGTATCGAAGTACGTGTTTATCTTATGTGTTGTGTATTACGTGAATTTTACACGGAACGTCGTATTTGACGGGCTAGGCTCTTCTTGTTTCCTGATTTTACAGCAACCGTATGACCCTTTCGCTTTCACTCTTCGATATAGCGAAATACTGTATTCGGATGAATTAATTAAAATTACCTTCCAATACTAATGATAACAGTTTTGTCTGGTATATTAATGAGACATTATTTCAAATGTACAATTTCTATATAGTTATATACATATACCAAATGAAATAGTTTTAAAGATAAAACAGTACATACGGTTGTATAGAAGGTTTGTAAGTTGTCTATGTCTGGTATATCAATATTACCTTTAAAAGCAGGGAACTTATTACGACGAAATCCTATTGAAGAAATACTATCAATCGTTATTAATTATTATAGTATACACCTTTATACCATAAACATAATTGACGCTACTTCTCATTGAACGAATGACAAAGCTATTTCATCTGGTAAAAACATTTGCATTTTTCGAGTGACATCAAACAAATCTCCATTTCTGTATTCACCATTGTAGTTTAATCGGTATTTATGTTCATAAGAATGCCAAGATTGTTACTCAAACAAGTTATAAAACAAACACTCCGTGAGTTCAGTGTATAATCCAAGAACAATCTGAGAAACATTGCTAGTAGTTGAGTCACAATAGGTGTGTATGGTTTCTTTCACGTACATCTGTTTAATGGATGGGTATAAATTATTTTAGGGTAAACTGACTTGTGTTTTTGATATTTGCCACACAAGATAGTGTACATGTTTTCGGTCGTGTACTGTTAACGGTGAATGAATTACATCTATAATCTTACAATCCCACTCGACGGAGACACGATGCATTTATCCTACAATCCCACTCGACGGAGACACGATGTATTTATTGTTAAGTTTTAAGTGACTGTAACAAAATAGTATTAGTTTTAAGTGATTGTAACACAAGATAAGAAGTTTTAAGTGAGTGTTACAGAACTATCAGTAGTTTTAAGTGATAATAGCAAAATATCACTAGTTTTAAGTGATAATAGCAAAATATCACTAGTTTTAAGTGATAATAGCAAAATATCACAAGTTTTAAGTGATAATAGCAAAATATCACTAGTTTTAAGTGATAATAGCAAAATATCACTAGTTTTAAGTGATAATAGCAAAATATCACTAGTTTTAAGTGACTGAAACAAAATGTCAAGCTAACAGTGACACCTTCATATAATTACATATACATTGCTTCTAAAGGTGATTTTTCATTCGTTCAACTAGATATATACAACATAATTTGAAGAGGGTTTTAATCTCCAGTTTGTATTTAATGTTTATAGTGTGGCGTACGTCTTCAGCAAACACTGGATCTATTTACCGATCAAAATATCAACTCTTAATAATATAGCAATACTCTACCCATACATTCGAGAGAAACAAGGCATTGGAAACATAGTTAACTATTACATGTAGGTATTCAATCCCACCGTACAATTCTTCCTAAGCATGTATATTAACAGACAAGGTAACGACTTCAAGTAGACTTTAGTAAAGGATGGGAGATACGCCAATATATACATAGCAAGTCTCTTCGATGGAATTCACCGATAACACATCTAGTTTATTAGTATACAAAATACCTCAGCAAAGTCTGCGATCCAGTGTTCCATCTATCACACCATTTTCCAAATAACTGCAACACTAAATTACCCAGATCATAGATTTTACTGATCGTAGATTTCTAGAAACAGTAGGTCGATGGAATTCAATTCAAGTTTGAGCAGAGATTTTCTTTATTCGAATCTAATAGTATTTACAACATGCTGAGTACAAAAATGGGTTTTGGGTTAAGCCTTATCTTCGTTTGTATTTCGAAAAAAAACGTTGATTTAGTTTCTATGGTATTCAATTGAAGTTTAAGCACTGATTTGTTTCACGTTTACTAGAACATATCTACTCAGATAGACATAGATTCAACATGCTAAGCTAAAAAACGTTTTTTGGTTGAGCACTATCTTCATTTATATTTGCAAACGTTAAGTGTTTTTCTTACCTGTAATTTGAGTGTATTTGTAAAGGGACGGATGTGTTTGTTACTACCTTCATGTATCTGATTTCAGCTCATACATACAGGGACGGATGTGTTTGTTACT
>ENA-OREC01002347-OREC01002347.1-marine-metagenome-genome-assembly--contig:-NODE-2347-length-10373-cov-14.886072_pt1 | contig 10373 bp, 5 predicted proteins | sample MGYA00248626_ERZ508543 | MGnify/ENA primary metagenome ERZ508543 (study PRJEB26211, sample SAMN05518279) | marine metagenome | isolation source: Puget Sound, Washington, USA | host: Bankia setacea...
TAGGGTATGTGCAACATTTCAATCTACTACATGTACATGACTTCTGTCAGTTATTAAAGCAGTTTATCGAAAGAAATGATTAAATTACATGATTTGCATACCGATAATTTAATCAAAAAGAGAAAACAAATCAATCGTAACACATGTTCAATAGGGGAGGCAACTGTGTCAGAATGTTTTTTAATTAATAAAATCGTCAACGTTACAGACGCTTGTGCAGTATGAGTAAACACGTTTTGTTGGCGTGATAGGCTCGGTGACTTCCTATCGGTGTTACAGTTGTTTTTCCTTTCCGAATTTAGTTTTATTAAGGCAAAGTAAAGCTTCACCCTAGTCCAGACACATGTTATTCATAAATAAAGAATAACTATCTATTTCTTTGTTGTTTTAGCTGTTTAGTTCATAACAAGCAAATTTAAACATACATAAATTTTCTTGACACAAACACACGCTTTAATTGCTAAATCAAGGCTCTGCATAATAATCATGTCTTCAGATAGCGTACATTCGATTGACTCAAATCAGTCAGAATGCGAAGGTGTGAAAATCAGTCATGAAATTTGCCAATTTAATCGCGACATTGGATCGAATTATAGGATGTGAACTACATGCTTTATGATGTGAGGGGATCACTGATTGAGTTCGAGAGTTCCGTTAATAGCGGTTCGAATAATCAGTAGTTCAAATAGTGTAATGATAAAGGAATTCGGCCGGCCAGTTCGAATAATTGGCGGTGTTCAAGAAATCACGGTTTGAAAAAATGAGGTTTTACTGTAGTTTTTTTTGGTACACTTGTGTTGAAAGAAGTTTCTGTCTCAACCCTTTCTGCACAGGTAGAATCTAAACAGTTTTTGTCTCTTACTTTTTGCACAGGTAAAATATTCATCTGTTGTTTCTAACACTCATGCTAATTTCATTGTGGAATGTAAAAAAAGCTTAAAGTAGTAGCTATTCGAGAATGATTCTTACAAAGTGGCATGTACACACATTAGTAACTACTACAATGTAACACAACTTCATTTCGTATCCAAATCAGCTTAGAGCAAAAACAAAAAGTACAGCACTATTCATAAACAAACCACTTTAGAAGAAATGATGAGTTTTTATTTGAGGTTGAAATGACTTCTACTCCTATACCCTGCAGCCTTGCTATGCTATGGTATATATGGTACCCAATAGTCTTTCACCAGCATGTAACTTTCTTTCCTATGGTACCACTTTGGATGGCTGCTTGTTTTTATCAGAGAGTGATTGAGAGTTTAAAGTGTAAGGTTCAGTTTGGATAGAAAGCACATAAACGGAATTATTTTTTATAGTAACCTATAAATATCAGACAAAAACTGCACGTAGTAAACACATTCTATGTATTTTTGTTCTAATAGTGTAGTTATTTTCATACAAGAATGATTACTGTAGACTGTGACGATAATGTAAGAAGCACTTCATGGTTTGTTTCTCTATTTTTTTTGTCCTGCTGTTAGATATCTAAACATAACATATTGCAAGTTTGCATGGAAAATGGCTTTGCATTCATCTGCCCCTGTCGGAGTGTATGTGGCATAATTCTGATGTTCAAAGAAAAATACAGAATGGTTGCTGCCTTAATGCACACTCTTGAAATATTGCTCATTTGAGACCATTTTTTCCTGAAGTATCAAGAGAAACTGTGGTCACTAATAGCATGTTACTTGTCACATTTAGTTTGGCACTGCTCACATTAAATTTTGTTGTTTGTGTATTTTCAGAGAAGATGTCGTCTGAGTTACCCGATACTCAAGCAGCTAACAATGTGAAGATCTCTAGTGGTGATGTGCCACATTCACCCCTGCATAACAAGTTCCTGGTACCCAGCCCTGTACCAACTAGACGTAACAGAACATACTCAGCGTAAGTGTACACAAATCTCACGGCTCTGTGTAACATTTCAAAATAGGGTGTCTGGGAATAGTTGAAGTCCTATGTGATCTTCAGAAAAGAGACCTTATAAAAATAGTAGATATTCAGAAATGCAAATAACTAGCTAGAGAACCCTGACATTACATTATCAGTTGTTACAAAACTAGCCCAAATGATCCTCACTACTAGTCATTTTGTCAGAACAGTGGATTTGTTAGATGTTCATGGACAAAAATATCTTGTCAATATTTGATGAACGTAGTGTGTATACACTTACAAAGTTTCACTGTTGCCGTGTCACATTTTGTAGCTCATAACCACTCGATGACATTTATCAGCCAACATTCTAAACCTGTAAGAGCTTGTTTCTATGCACGTTTCAATACCGTGATTCAATTTGTGGAGCAAGTTTGTTGAAAGCATGATTGTGCCTTATGTTAAGCTGAGAAATCAACAATGTATCAATTCTCAACTTTAGAAAATAGGACATGTTTTCCATTCACAAGCTCATCACCTACAGCAATAAAATGGTAATGTACAGTTAGATCTGACAGTTAATTGATACATGTATATATATATATATATATATATATATATATATGTAAGTTAACAGTACATTACCTGGCCAATCAACATGTTTAGTTCTCACCTTTTTGTGCTGATTCCTGACTATTTCTAGGGTCACCTTTTCAGCACATGTCTCAGGTGACAATCACAGTGGTTGAAAGCAGAAACACTCTAGAATATGATAGAATAGTATAGTGTTCATGTCACAACATTTAATGGTCCCCGTGTATATAAAGATTGGTGCAAAAAGCAGTTTAAAAACATCAAATGATATTTATTTGAAATGAATAAATACATCTCTTTCCTGAAACAAAAAAACAACATTAACCAGCATTGTTACCTATACAGCATTGATCACTATAAGTTCGTACTTTATACAAGTAGAGACAAATACTGTCATTGTAGAACACTTTCATGGGGTATGGGGACGCCAATCATTCGCAAAATGTCACAAGATTCTAGATCCAAAATTCCATTTCATGTTTGTCTGCATCCAACTTTGTCATTCCTGAACACCGGTCTTGTTCAATTTAGTCACTTCAAGCTTCACAAGACCTTAATTCAATTCAGTAAAGTAATTAGTGCATTCAGAGAGAAACAGTAGAAAAGGTGTGTTTCTCAAACTAATTGTTTTTATTTAGTTTTCTGAGGGGGAAAAAATTCATTTGTGTTGTTACAAAGAGAATGTTAGCAGACAAATAGCGTTTCTTATCTAGTGTATTTGAAATCAGGATGTTCTCATCCAATAGTTCCAGCAAGACAAGTTCTAAGATTTTTATTGCAAAGAAATAATTTACGAGCTGTCATTGGCATTCTTTTCTTATAAAGACAATTCATTGCAGTAAGAATGTGAACTGTTTTTATGATTTTCAAGAGTTAAATGTTTTATCTTTCCTTCTTGGTGAATACAATCTTGAATATGTCATGTGCCAATGCTGCAATAAACTCATATAATAGAAGGTTATTTATGGATAAAATCTCCATATTAGATTCAAACAAGTTTTTAAACACTTGTCAATGGTGCAATTCACTGGTTATGGTTATTTTGAATGGTAAGGTTTTTACTGAGTCTGCATGATGAATAGATGGTTAAAGTTGTAGTATTTGTTAGTTTAATTTGAATAACTTACTAGAATATTTGTTGGTAAAGGTTACAATTTATGATACTATACTCTGAAAATATTAAATGTATTTATATTTTGTATACACAAGTTTCGCTTGTATAAAGATTTAATTTTAGTTATACATTGTATACACGTTGATTTCATTATGAGATAGGTATCAACTTGTTATACTCTTATCATAAAAAACACAAACTCTATCGAAATACAGGAGTACCACTGATGAAATATTTTAAAGGTAATATGTTGTAGGTTGGTTTCATTATTATTTGTTTGCAATGGTTTTCCTAGATCTAATGGACAAAAGCAAGTGCACAAATATGTATTTAATCACCAATGAAATATAACATCACCTATGTATCCTTTTTCGTTAAACATAAACATCGTCTTTACGATTGTAAATGTGGACTAGGACTGGCTTACTACAGATATAATAATATAATATAAAACTCAAATAAACGAGCGCCAACAAATTGCAGTTTACAGTATATCGGTATAAATATTTTCGGATGAATTTATTGCTTTGGATAAGTGTCTACTGATTTCATTAGGTAACTTATTCATAGGAAAGTTATTTTGATGTTGGCTTCATTCAACATTCTGAAATTGTGTTGATGTATTGATTGGTTGTGATTAGCTAATGTTGCTTTTCCTTAGATAGTTAGACCTTGTTTCATTAGATTCATTCTACCCCTATCCCCAGGTGTCTAGCTCTCGTAGGTCGTTACACGTGATCTTGGCACTGATAAGCCATTAGGCAGATTGCAATATATAATTGGATCTGAAAGTAACTGAAGGTAAATGAGAAAATCAATGTTGTTGGTTTTTTTATCGCCTCACACTCTACACTTCGTAGCATTTTCATTGAACTTGCTTTGGATATTATCCTACAAAACATTAGGTCAAAGATAACACATACATACAGGAGTCAGATATTCGGTCTGATAAATTAGATTCCTCATGTGAATTTAAATGCCTATTTCAGATGCTTTGAATATCATTAGATAAAGGCAATTAAACTCTAAAAGGTTCTATGTGAAAGGATGCTGTTACACAATCACCTATTTTTAAGGACACCAATTCAATTTAATTACATGTAGTTGAATGTTTTCGAACTCATTAACAAATTCTTTTAAGATTTGGGGGCATTTTAAAAGAATTGAACAAATGTGCCGTTTTATAAAGAATTTGTGTCTCTTACATATAAAACATGAAAATGTTGGTGAACTCATTCTTAAGTTACAATCGATCCCATTTCAGTTTTTGATTTTTACGTGATGTATAATAGAAGTTCATGTTGGTGATGTTTTCTATTTCCAGGTCTGAGAGAGCACTGAAAGGAGAGACATATACTGGCAGAGTGAAGGACTTCTGTAGAAACAAGGGACATGGTTTTATTATAGATGATGTTAACCATGATACTGTCTTTGTACACATATCAGAGTAAGTCTCACACAAACTTTCTCAACAATTCTTAAATGTATTAGGTGTTGTGAATGTTTTATTTATGTCTGCATTGTTCTTCTTGGAAATTGACAAAAAAAACACGCTCTCCTTGGTTCTGTATTCAATAACACTTGGACAGGACACATTTAGCTTTCTCCCATCAAATTCTACTCCCATTCTTACACTTGACAGTATCAAATTTCCTCTGAACAAAAAAGTCTTAATATAACACTGTCTCTGTCTCGTAAAAACAATTGGGTTAGTCTGGAGTCTCACAGATGCCATTATCAAAGTTACATTACTAGAGCTAGGAAGCAACCTTTGCTGCATATCCATGAATATTCGTTAAAATCTTTTTTTCCAACTGTCTTTCCTGTTTTCATTTAAAAGTGAATGCACACACAAAAATGTATTCATTCATCCTCTACTAATAACTTTTACATTAGTCAACCAATTGACTTTATACTCACACACATTGTTGCTTAGGTAAATACCTTTTCACAAACATGCAACATTATGACCTTGACCTTTAGATGACCTTGACATTTAACATTGTTCTTTAACAATTTGTGTTATATGTTTGTTTTTCAGTTATAACATTTTCATTAGTTGACAGATTAACTTCATACTCACACACAATGTTGCTTAGGTCATAACCTTTACACTGATATGTCACATTGTCCCCTTCGAAAGATAGGGAAATATTCATTTGTGTTGAACAATTTGGAGAAAAATATAAAAATCTGGTTTTAATGTGGGATCTGCATTTCTCTCTTGTTAAAATTATACTTTGATTATATATTCCTTAAATTTAGCTGATTATTAACCTACAAGTGAATATTGAAATGTAATTCAAAACCTGTTGATTTTAAGGTGACTGAGAATGTTGTGATAGTAAAATTAATGTCCAGCTTAATAAATGCTCTGTGCGGTATTGTATTGTCACAGAAAGGGGTTATATATTACACTTAGAAGCATATAACTTACAATCTATACTTCTGGGTGTATATTTGTATCAATACGGTCCCTACACACGAGACAAACAGTAATCAAATCAAGGAGAGTGTTGTAACCAAGTTTTGACTGTTGTTGGGTTTTAAGAGCAAATATTGAGTGATAATCAATTTGTTTACATATCCCAAGTTTCTCTGTGTTAAAACTTTATTAAAAACTATATACTGAGGAATGAATGCATAAGGGTTCCATGTGCGATTGAAGAAAAAGAACAGTTAAACCCTTCAGCATTTACACCTTAAACTGGTCTTTCTGTGAGATTACTGCAGTTGGAAGCAACAACATACAAACTGTCCTCAGAGTTGTTTAAGACAGTTTTATAAGGTCTACCTACAAACACAGTTAGCCTGCTGAACAGAACATCAGTCAATGTAATGCCTCCAGGTTAGACACACTCTGTAAACAGTACCAGCCTTTTCTTTTATATTTTATGTAAATTTTCTTTAGATATGCAGATTTTGTTCAGCGTTCAACAAGAAATCAAGGAAGTTGTGAAACGTGATTTAAAGATAGTCAGTTGTTTACAGTGTATAAATTTGCTAAATTGAAAGAGTCTTAAAAGATCTAAAACTATTTGGTTTGAATGTAGTATCAATGTTTATGTGTTGTTAATTTCAGTGTTGATGGTGAATATGTCCCCAAAGAAGGTGATGATGTGACATATAAACTGTGTCCCTTACCTTTCAATGCCAGTAAGAAGCAGGCTGTGCATGTGAAGATCACCCACCTGGCTCCGGGTGTATCACATGAGACATGGAACTCCCTGTCCACCAGTCCAGACATCTCACCCAGAACTTGAACACTCACAGACGCACCAGGCAACTCTTCTAGGATTTATATAATGACAATAAACACTATGCCAAGTAGATTTCACTGTCCTGATTATGGGCAATTATTGGATTTAACTAAACCTTTGAGTTACTATCTTTGGAAATATGTTTAGAGTTCTATGCATTTTAATGTTTAACTCTTACACAATGGTACATGTAGTATCTACTATCGCCTTCAATCACATCTACTCATTTATCTATAGTTTTGATTTTCCAGAAGTAGATGATGTAACAATTGCTTTATTTTTTAGACAAAAAAATGTTTTAGAATCTAATTTAGTTATTGTTTTATTCATTTTGATTTGTTTCATGTACAATTCTTTAACAACTGGCTTCTATTTTTGAAAGCATTGAATGAAAACTTGTTTTATGTGAAGTTGTTGTTGAAGTACTTAATCAATGTATCATGTATATATGAGGGCAGCTGATTGGTTACTGTTGTCTCTATGTGCTGGTTAGTTAACACCTTGAGCTTTGTGTATACCATGGTAACCTGCATTACTGTGTCACACTTAACTGGCTGCTATATACAATATAAACATTCAAATAAAAAACTCCATCTTTTAGCTGTAAAAGCATGGTGAAAAATAGAAAATTAAAAAAAACAATGACTTTTCTTAGGAGTTCACAGATTTTGTCCCATGTAAAGACTATGTTTCCAGTTGTTGTATTTTTGCAATCAACACAATTCAAATTTGAAATGTTTTAAAATATCTGAATAATAAAACTTATAAAGTATCATTACACTTTCTATATTTTTGAATTATTGCTTTCACTGTATGAACAATCTTCTATGATGTATGTTTACTACTTACTCATATTGTGAATGAGAAAACATCACCAACATCTTGCTTCTCTAATATTTATATGTCATAAAGCAGCACATCGTGTAAACCATGGATAGTTTGGTATACAACCATTGCTGACCAGCATTTTGTATATATCATAGTGAGAAATGTTTTATTTTTGTACTGTTTGGTGAGTGCTCATGTGTTGTTAGTGGTTAGTTAGTTGCTCGTTAAGAATGTCGTTAGTATCTGGAGTTGGCTTGTTATCAGTAAAAAAAACATCAAGTTATACAGTTACTGCATAGTCAATGTTCCAAGTACGTTACATTTTCATGGAATCTTTATTTTTGATTTGCTGGAGTAGAATAAATGTACAATCAAAACAGTTATTTCTTCGAGTTAAGACAGAACACAGACTTCAGTAAAGGTAAATGTAATTTAGCTCTAACATCTGACAATTCACTGATTTGTCTGCTGATCTTTAGCCAAACAAATTAAATAGAAACCAAGCCATACAAACATAAACTTTTACCCGAGTTTCTAACAATTTATTCAACTACTCTCAATTTTAAGTTACTTTTTATTTGTTGATGTATAAATAATTTTGTCAATGGTCAAGTTCTGACTTTAGAATCGTGTTGTTGTAAAGTTTAACAACAGATTATGCTTCAAAGCCCTCCCAATAGATTACACTATTTTCTTCTTTTAATTACAAACCAGCATCACTTTTATCTAGATTTTAGGACTTTCTGTGTATCCCCAAAAGTAGCTTGTGTTTAATTGTGTGTCATAAGTAGCTTTGTGTCTTTGAGTGTCAAGTGTGTGATGTTTCTAAAATTTAAGTTATAGGGAAGAGGGTATATTGATTTCCAATTCTCTTGACACTACGGAACATGTTAACGCGTGTTTTATGACTTGTAGAGGTTGTAATATTTTTTGACAGGATGGCTAATAGCTAAAACACTGTATCTGGATCATTAGTTTTGGAAGCAGTTACCTTGTTGTTGCTCTGAGGTATCATTACAAGTTAATTACAGTAATAAAAAACAACTTTATTTCATTGACTCATTAAATAGGAGTTACATCATTCTGTAATTAACAATTAATAGTTACACACATTAATGTAGACACGCCAAAACATGACAATACAACAGTTACTCCTGGCAAAAGACAACAATAAGGATGATGTGTATAATACAGATATAAGACAGTGTATGCTTACTAGGTTCAACCCTTGTAGTTGAACCTAAAGAGAAATAGAATTAGAAGTATGAGAGAGGGATGGAATTAGAAGTATGAGAGAGGGATAGAATTAGAAGTATGAGAGAGGGATGGAATTAGAAGTATGAGAGAGGGATGGAATTAGAAGTTTGAGAGAGGGATGGAATTAGAAATATGAGAGCGGGATGGAATTAGAAGTATGAGAGAGGAATGGAATTGGAAGTATGAGAGAGACATGGAATTAACCATAGCAGCAGCTCAAACCAAACTACACGGATCTTATCTATAATTGCAAATACTAGTTAAGGGCTAGATCACAGCATGTTGAATACATGTATAATACAAGAAACCAAGTCAAAGCTTGCCTTATACAAATATAATATAGAGAAAAACATATTTACAGACTATCCCTAGAAACCATGGTAACTTAAAAGGAGAAACAATATCGGACAATAAAGAAACAATAAGGAAGCAGTTAGGGATATATTGACGTCATTAAAAGTCCAAAGAAAATAGTCGTAGGAAAATCCAATAGACACAGCTGTGTAGGACATGTTAATAACAGTAAACTTGACACATTGATATAAATTCTCCATGAAGGTGTTAAAGGGATTAGGCTGAACTAGTAGAATTTGGTTTTCTTAGTCAAATATTGGATAACAGAACTGTTCATAGTGAGCTGATATTGGGTAGTGATTTAGTACTGAATTAAGCTGTAAAGAGAAAAATAGTGAAGTCAAAAGACCTGTTAATGATAGCAACAACATTTCTTTGTAGTATAGTCAAAAATGGGTAATACTACACATGTGAAACGTGCCATCAGTGACTTTAGGATCTACGCAAATAGGTTTAACAATCAAATAATGGATGGGTAGGCCATGACTATAGTGTATTTTAGTAGCTTTAAAATGATCTGATTAGAACACAGACCATTGCCAAGTATAGGTGACATTCAACCATGATCAGTAGACCAGCTCTCCCCTGTAACTTCGAGTGTGTGTGGATCTGACTCTCCATGATAAATAATGCCTCAAAGAGATGTTTAATGTGGTAGAGCTCACATCTGCAGTCCACTTCTCATTTTGTCTTCACTTGATACCAATAATTCATCAGTACCAGTCTTGTATCCACGCCATCCGTACCAGTCTTGTATCCACGCGTGGTGTAAGAAAGCCTTGTCAATAAATACCACAACCTTCTACATGGTCTATCTATTGTTCAGTGTATGGTTTATATTCTACATGGTCTATCTATCGTTCAGTGTATGGTTTATATTCTTCATGGTCTATCTATCGTTCAGTGTATGGTTTATATTCTACATGGTCTATCTATCGATCAGTGTACGGTTTATATTCTTCATGGTCTATCTATCGTTCAGTGTATGGTTTATATTCTTCATGGTCTATCTATCATTCAGTGTATGGTTTATATTCTTCATGGTCTATCTATCGTTCAGTGTATGGTTTATATTCTACATGGTCTATCTATCG
>ENA-OREC01002348-OREC01002348.1-marine-metagenome-genome-assembly--contig:-NODE-2348-length-10373-cov-13.443959_pt1 | contig 10373 bp, 4 predicted proteins | sample MGYA00248626_ERZ508543 | MGnify/ENA primary metagenome ERZ508543 (study PRJEB26211, sample SAMN05518279) | marine metagenome | isolation source: Puget Sound, Washington, USA | host: Bankia setacea...
ATGGTTCAGAAGTATTATACCATGGTTCAGAAGTATTATACCATGGTTCAGAAGTATTATACCATGGTTCAGAAGTATTATACTATGGTTCAGAAGTATTATACCATGGTTCAGAAGTATTATACCATGGTTCAGAAGTATTATACCAAGGTTCAGAAGTATTATACCAAGGTTCAGAAGTAGTATACCATGGTTCAGAAGTATTATACCATGGTTCAGAAGTATTATACCATGGTTCAGAAGTATTATACCATGGTTCAGAAGTACTATACCATGGTTCAGAAGTATTATACCAAGGTTCAGAAGTATTATACCATGGTTCAGAAGTATTATACCATGGTTCAGAAGTATTATACCATGGTTCAGAAGTATTATACTATGGTTCAGAAGTATTATACCATGGTTCAGAAGTATTATACCATGGTTCAGAAGTATTATACCAAGGTTCAGAAGTATTATACCAAGGTTCAGAAGTATTATACCATGGTTCTAAAGTATTATACCATGGTTCAGAAGTAGTATACCATGGTTCAGAAGTATAATACCATGGTTCAGAAGTATTATACCAAGGTTCAGAAGTATTATACCATGGTTCAGAAGTATTATACCATGGTTCAGAAGTATTATACCATGGTTCAGAAGGTGTGAATTTATTGCTTGACACTGTTGTCGCCTAGTATAATATTTAATTAAGTTTGTTTACGTTTAATAAAGCAAACATATCATTTATAACAACATCTCCTTTCACAAAAGTTACCAAATTTATGACCTAGAAATGCAATTAAAACTATCCATTGCCCTCTTTTATACAAAGTTATACGTAGGTGTAATATTCATTTCGTCATATTATGTTTTTAATGTTTATCATGTCTGCATGTAAACAATTTAAAGCCTTGTGAGTCATCAGAGGAAACAAGCACTTCAGCATGATTTAAATCTGGATAGCTAAACAGAAAACAGTTGTAACAGATTTCTAAATTGATACAAAGTTAGGACAGTTTTTCCACTCATACGTCACAACATATCCCCCCTCTTAAGTTTACCGAAACCACATACAGGACGCATAGATCCCTAGATAAGGTTTTTAATATATTACCTGAGAGTTCAAATGTTCGTCACACAAGTACACATGTCATGTTTACTACTTGACATTGTTTGTTTTACACAGGTCATACAAACTTTATTTATGTTGTACAACCTGTTTTCTCTGTGCTCATACAAAACTAATTTCTATGTCGACAAAATAGTAACAGACCAGGGTTAATTGGTTTTGAAATGGGTGAAATGTAAGGGGGGGGGGAACAGTTTTATCTTATTATCCTATTGGAAATACATAGACCAATTTAGCATTAACAATATTTGTACTTTAGTTTCTATTCCAACGCTAAGTGTTATGTAACACAATAACATCAATGTTATGCCAAAAACAAAACAAAGATACAAAAACACTCCTCACAAAATTGACAAGAGACATCAGTCTAAAACCTAACAGGTTCATGAATAGATCACCAATAAAAATCTCCCTCATGGAAAAAGGAGCTTATTTTGCAATTAATAAATCATGTTATCAGGTTTTGAATCAGCGTATCAATATTTGAGAGAGACATTGTCAGTTCTTGAGAGAGAACAGCAGCTCGGTGGTCCAGCGTAAAGTCAATATTCATTAATTGTTGCCGATATTAGGGGCTTTGTTTACATGATGAATTCCCCGCTAATGTTTAGAAAGCTGTATTGACCATTCCTTATTCTCCCCCTCATCTCTCTCCCATACCCCCACACCCTGCTTGTCCGGCCTATTTTCATCTCTTGTTTTCTCCGATATCCAGGAACGGCAACTTGATTCATACACTAACATACGCCAGAGTTAAATATTGATTTGCTCTTGGCAGTGAAAAATAATGCAAACAAAGGACTTGAGGGCTTCATTCATTTTTCATTGTCTCTGGTAACAACAAAGGGGGGTTACCATGTCTGGGTTATGTAAAACTAGTCTGGCATCGGGATTAAAGAAAACGAAGAGTTTGTATGCATGGGAATAATCTCATTGTTATCGATTTTGTTTATGAATGAATGAAAACAAAGCATGAGACTAAAACTTAGATTGCATGTCTTTGAAATTACTGTATATGTCTCAAAAGACTGGTGTGTGCAACCAATGTATATCTAGTAGTGGTTAGTTTTATAAGATGAAAGATAACCAGAAATATTGGCTCACTGCTTCTCTATTACAATGGGTTAGGATTTGTTGGAATGATGTGCTTTTTGACATTAATCACTCTAAGGAAGCGGCCTTATATAATCCATTGTTACGTAGAACTCTTAATGGAAAACCGGTCTTGTGTCGAAAATGGTACTACCTTGTACTTCATCCAAATAAGGCAATTAAAGTTGGTGACCTAGTTCTTCAGGATTTGATCTCCTAAATCATGAAGTTAATCCTTTGTTGTGTGTGTAATCTGTACCATGTTAACAGTTTAAATTTCCCCATTGATACAACCATGTCCCTAGTATGTCTATTGGGCAAGGTTAGTTCTTTGTATGAATATTGAATGTATTTCCGAATTAGGTATGAGATTACAACACATGTTCATAGGGTTATCATATGTCACATCTTAATCCAGTTTGATGGCTCAGTCAGTAATAGGATGTTATGTAATGTATTTAAGGTGGCGGGCCTTTCCTTACTGGTTTTTATCCATTGTTATGTATTTAGATGGAGCTTTACCCTAAAGAAAATTAATTACAAATCGCCAAACTGTACAAAACATCAGAAAGGAAAGATTTAACACAACTGATATTATAGATACATATATTCAGTTTCGCTGTCAGTAATCATGCTACTCCTGTTAAAAGATAAAGTGGGTCTCTTTGTTTGGAATGGGTCCTTATTGATCATTTTGAGAAATTCATTTTTTTTATCCCGAAAGCTTAAAGAAGGGAAGAAAAACTTAATCTAAAAGCCAATTTAATGGAAAAACTGCATGATTTTAAATGAGTAATAACATTAAAACAAACTAATAGTAAACTGTATGCATCCGTTCTAGTTCAATAATACAAGACAATGCCCACTATGTTGATAAAGAGTCGGCATTCACAAATAATTAATAAGCTAAGTCACTGCATCTGCATGTTCATATTGATTCTAGAAATGAACTGAAGGCCATCAAGTGATCAAGTAAACAGCATGCAATACACAACAAAAGCAACAAGCCAAAACAAAAGCAACAACCCAAAATAAGAGCAATAACCCAAAACAAAAGCAACAACCCAAAACAAAAGCATCAACCCAAAACAAAAACAACAACCAAACACAAAAGCAACAACCCAAAATAACATGGCGCAGTGGGTTGCACGTCTGACTCGTGATGTGGAGATCGTGGGTTCAAGCCCCATCAAAGGCCCCCGTTGTTTCCTTGAACAAGAAACTTCACCCTTATTGCTTAGTACTGGTTGGTTCCAGGAACGGATATGAGCATGATTTCACAATCAGACTAAAACAAATTGAGGGCCTTATGGAATATTGACTTAAATGTCAAATAAGCCCGCTCGTTAAATATCGTCAACCAAAAGTCAATAACCCTAAACAAAAGAAACAACCCAAAACACCCACACTCAGTATTCTAGCAATAAACCAGACACTCAGCAATCCACTACCCTACACTGCAGTCATCTTCAACATTTACACAATTCATGCAATGTTAATGAGACCTACAGCAACAACTATAAGTACATTGTTGGCTTAGTATAAGTGCCTCCGAATTACTGCCCTCAACATTTGACCGTGAAGTAATTTGGTAATTTGCCCCTTGTTGTACGCCTAATTGACTTTTTCCTGTTACTCTCCTATTACTGCCTCCGTTACTCCATGTTTAGTGTTAGCCGGTTGACGTAAACAAAAACTCTCAAGTAACAAGAAAAACACGACAGATGTATTGAGTCAATTGACATTTTTCGAGCGATCATGTTTCGTGTTTTCAGTCAGGGGGCTATTCGATAATGTTGTTAACGGCTGTTAGTTTGAGCAATGAGTGGAACGTAGGACTGATGCACGCCATTGTTTGTGAACTGGTTAAAGACTGATGTTATATAATTGTGTGGTATTTTTACAGTTTACTGGAGTTATCTTTAGCTATCATTTTCATTTGTGAGCGTTTTTCGGTGATCAATTTTCCACGTGTGTTAAATTGGGAAGTTTCAACATTTTACCTTTGAATTGACTGAAGTGATACATTTTAATTTGTCAGTCGCGTCAGCTGGCTATGTTTAGTTTCGCCAAGCTGTTATGGTAGTGTTTTAGTGAATTCTGTGATTATTTCTCGTGGAATATACATTTGACTATCACAAACATGGGGAGTGAATATTTTTATCAGGTAACAATATAATTTTCTTATTATTTTAGCTGAAATTTGACCACTTTAGGGTGAAAATGGGAGTTTTAGTCACATAATTTATTAGTTTCTAATGATATTCAGTTTTAATGCGGTGATTAGTTATGTAAATGTATGCATATTCATACATTATTTTTGGAGTGTTATCAACTTCTGTGATTTTAGGTGTAAATTTTGGTTTAAAAGCGGTTTTAGTTATAGATTAGATTTGTATTATCAGTCAGTGCGAGCTACATGTCAGTATTTGACCACAGCTTTAAAGGAGGTTTACATGTCAAGTCTGAAAATGTATTATTCATGGGTTGTATTTATGACAACTTTGCACATGTGTGAAATATGGAATGAGTTTTATACTGTTGCTTATGTGCACCTTAACAATCCATTGAATGTATATATCTAAGCTGTGTACTTCATGATACATCAGGGCACAAATTCCACTTGTCCTTATAGTGGCCCTGACAAGTGGACATAGATGCAGGGCAAGTGAATATTTGAACATCTGTGTCACAATCTTCTAGTATTTACCAATCTATGTGATGAGCAGGAGATGAGGAGAGAGTATGACAATTTGTGTTCTGTACTTGTAATTGTCTAGAAGATGTATCATGTTCTAAATTGAGTAGTTCAAACCAGCTTCTTACATAGACAAAGTAATCAACATGACACTCCTTTACCTCCAACAATTAGTCCTGTGTTTTATACAATATCACATCTTGAAAGTCACTTGATTAAAACTGTAAAAATCATTTGTGGTTAACTTCTATTTAGGACAGTTTATAAACTCTTACGGTATATAAAGTGTTTATTTGCTTCCAATGTACCCTCAGTGTTTTTTTTAAATTTGACTAAAGCCTTCATAGTACATGTATAATAAGCAATAAATTGGGTCAACTTCTTTTTCGGTCATTTTGTTACCTTTCATATTTGTGGTTTAATAAGGGGGATTTTGCTGCCATTGAATTTATAATACTCCAACAACCTGTTCAAACTTTCTGAAATAACAGGTCTATTTGAGTCAATCTTAGAGCCAATGGTCATGTGAAATTTTACATACATCGATAAATACCTTAAGTAAACGGTAGCAGGTTTCTGATAGGGATTTTGAGAAGTTTGGAAAAGGTCACCCCCCCCCCCCCCAATAATGACCATATTTAACCAGCTTAAGTAGTGGTTTAAAGTAGTTCCAGAGTGAGTCATGAGCTTGATCAACAATAATTGGATTTTGTCAATGACGCAACGCTTGTTTTGGCTTTTGTGAGATAATTATCGATCCAGTGATTATCTGAAGAGTGCAGCAGTCAACTTTTTTCCAATACAACGTAATAACACTAAAATAATAAACATATTTACCAAGTTCTGTTTTATCATGTTGTTGCAAATGTTATAAAGAAGAGTATAAAGCATGAGACAAACAGGATGGGTGTTGTTTTTTCGTAAATGAATTTTAATTTTAGTCAAGGAAGATTTTAAAGTGTTTTTTGTGTGTTTTTTTCTGTCTCTGTGTGTTTACTGTTTTCATGTTTGGCTTGTTATTATAAGAGTATGAGTCAAGCTGAGGTTTTTGACGGCAGACGTACAACACGCAGGGCACCAGCCTCTTGCATTTAATGGCAGACGTACAAGCAGGGCACCAGCCTCTTGCATTTAATTTAACCGATCTAGGATGTTGCTATAATTTGCCCGTTCATAATTGAGACAACGTGCTTTATTCTCACATGCTCCAGATGGCAGAGTAATTTGTTTTATGGAGGCACATTAGAGTTTCTACATTAGTTGTGTGGCTGGATTAATTATTTCAAGGTTTAATTGTTTCATGAAGGATTAATCGTTGGGATTTTTTGGTCACGGTTTTACTCATAATTACTAATACACCAGGGATAGCAGCATGAGAAAGGTATTAGTTATATTTACTATTCACATTGTATATCTAGTGGTATGTGTTTATAAGTTATATATTGTATAGGAGTGTGTTGTAATTTTGACTAAAATGCAGGCAAGTAAGCTGTGTTTAAGATACTGTATTACCAATTTGCTGCTTTAGTTCATTATGTGGTGAGAGACTACCTTAAACACTTCTATAACATAAAATTTAATTTGTGATGTTTTGATTGGAAAGAAATGAGGGTTATAGTGAATTTGTGAGAATGTTTTGTTTTCGTGTTCCTCGTTCTTTAATTAGGGTCATCTTGTTTGGAAAATTTGCTTGGACTTCAACCTTGGTGCTTTTTTCATTGTCATCTCTGTCAGATATTTACAGACTTTTATTGCTCACTGTAGTCAAGATCTGAACTGCTGTTGAGCTAGTCAGGTGCATGTGTCATTGTGGAACCTTATAAAGAAATCATACATAATTAGAAAGGGTTGTGTGGCTTGATGGTTATAATTATACAACGCCTCTGACTCCTAATCTATGGATGTCTGTCAAGCGTAAGTTTGAACCCTAAATGAAGGCTGCCGTTGTTAACTTGAGCAAGAAATTTTACCCTCATTGCACAGTACTGGTTCGTTCCAGGGTTTGCGCATGAGGATTTTTTTAAAGCAAAACTTTTTCTGTTGCAATCCAGTTATTACATGGAGTATTATCTAAACTTATTGTTTATTTTACAGTTGGTTTAAAGAATATACTCTAAGAAGGCTGTTTAGTACAAATAAATTGAATTGAATTGAGTGGCAACACTTTATGGAGGTCAACATACCATAGTTTCAGAAACAAACAAAAATAACACAAGACAAAACTAAAACCTGCTTCTAAACTTTTATTTCTCTCTTCTTCAGGACCATGAGATGCAACAGAAGATTGACTATGAGATTAAGATGCGGGAAGGAACGACACGTCTACTGGCGGCGTCCAAACATCCCACCCAGCTCCTGGAGGCAGCCAAGAACCTTCTCACTTCCAACACCCGTATCATAGCATATATGTCAGAATTACAGAAACGAAAAACTGCACAAGTTCTCGCAAAGAAGTGAGTATATTTTGGATATGATTATTTCACAGACACTGTTGCAGTTATAAAGACTGGATGTATAGTTATGCTAGTCTTATTTCAAGTTTACAAGATTTCTATTGGCAATATATATACAATCTACATAAAGGGTGATAAAATAATGGCAAACTTTGAACTTTGAACTGCTATGTAAATAGAAGAATGTATGAAACTTTTAACAAATCTAGATGTCTTAATCAAGCGTTTGCTAACCTACTATACATCAGAGTTTTGAAATGATTCACTGTGAATAAATATATTGAAACATTACAGCCTGGCAACTGACAGAAGTTTGGTTTCAAATGTTAAGTGACCTTCACCTTTCTTTTGACCTTGATCTGATCTTGTACATGATATGCTTGTTTAGCATCTTTTTTATTGCATCATTCTGACCCTCACCTTTATACCATCATTGTCTGTTTCATGGCCTCTTGACTTTCATATTGCTTAAGATCTTGACTTTCACCGTTAAAATATTTTTATCTATTTTTAGCAATGATAATGAGGGAACACAGCTACCGTGTCGTGCCAAAGTGAACATGTCAGACCTCCGTATACCTCTCATGTGGAAAGACACAGACCACTTCAAGAACAAAGGAGGTAAGCTGAGTTTCAACCATCTATATTTAGGGGGAATACAATTCTACTTTTTACTCACTTACCCATTGATAAGATCTTTCCAATGACGTAGTGTTCAGTGAATTTGACCTTGACTGCTTGACCAATGGCCTTGACCTTCAATCAACCATACTGTGATGTTTTCAACAGTTTCATGTTTTGAATGATATATTTCAAAAAAGTTCACCCATTTTATTAAAAAAACATGAAAACAAAAATGTGCTTCACTGACCCTGCATTTTAAGAACTAGAGGCTACAAAAGTCATTCTTTAAGTACTAGAGATCTCATGCTTTAAGTACTAGAGATCTCATGCTTTAAGTACTAGAGATTGCATTCTTTAAGTACTAGAGATTGCATCCTTTAAGTACTAGAGATTGCATGATTTAAGTACTAGAGATTGCATGATTTAAGTACTGCCCTAGTAGTGGACCAGAGAGGTTACATTTAGGCATATTTTTAAGTATTGATGTGTTAATAATGCCTGTCAAACTGTTGGTTGCCTGGAAACACTTAAAACTCTAAAATTAGGTCACCATATGTTATATTATCTTTATAAATTAAGATGTTTAGAAAAGTAAGGACCTCTTTAAACTCGTTTTTTTTTAAAAGTCAATTGAGCACCCTTGTACAAACATTATTCAATACAAGCTGCAATGTAAACTCAGGTAACTGGGGTCTTAAAATAAATACAGTTACAGGGTTTTAGGTCCAGGTAACTTTAAGTGCAGCAGGTTGATTGATGTATTTTTAGAGGAAATAATTAAAGTCAGTTGGAAACCCTCAAATATGCACCCCAGATACAAAGGCACTTGGTTGAAATGTAAACATACGCTTTGTGAAAGTTATTCAGGCCTGCTCAGGTAGTGCACTGGATTTGATAAGAAAAAAAACCCAGCATACTGATTGGCAAACTTGTTGAACTGCACGCTTGTACTAACTACATGTCGAGGCGTGAAAGCAAAAAGGATCTAAGTGCTATTGATTGAAGAAGCAGATAGGAACCTTTTGCATTTATCCCGCGATGCATACACAGTGACACTGCTCACACAAATTACTATAATCCAACATAGGTCTTGTTTTTAGCTCCACTCAAGTCTGAAGATTTCTTTTAAAAGTGCATGGTCCTTGAAAAACGATTTACAGGTGTCGAGATGACTGCAGGGTGGGGGTTAAATGATTGGTAAATTTGTTTTGGTTGTTTGTTTGGCTACTTATTATAACTTGCACCAGATTACAATGTTTTCTTTGTTTCCTGTAAAAAAAAGTAAAATGTGGGAAGAAAAGTGTAAAAATTCAAGAGTTTATGAAGTGCAATTTTTATCCTGTGTACGTGGTTAGTTGTTTCTAGTGCAATTTTTGTGTTTTTCACCAGCAGCGTGGTTATACTTGCATTCATATCTCTATACCGATCCTACTCTATATATCCAGTGCTTTTCGAGAAATAAGTTGTGGGATTTCCCCGGTAACGCCCACCACTTACATATAATTTTTACGAATTAAACAGAGAAAAACATTATGTGATTCTAAAGTACATGTCTGCGGTTAACATAGGTTCTTGGTAAGGCCAAAGTATTTCAAGTAAATGAACTTGACTCGCGTAATTACTTAATAACATCTGGAGCGTCTGGTAAATTTTACAATGCAATTTAATGTATAGTTTTAGGAAAGGAGTGACTTGACTTTTTTAGCTTGGCACGCTTTCCACGGATGTCTCGATCCCATCTCTTGTAATATTTAACATGTGTAATATTAATATCTGCTATGGTGAAACTTCACTAAGAACATGGTAATTCTCTAGTTATATTTATGTGTGTAATATATAGATACTTTATATTTAGGGTTATATTTCATTGAAAAACATGTTATGTGTTTAATATATAGATACTTCATATTTAGGGTTATATTTCATTAAAAAACACGTTATGTGTGTAATATATAGATACTTCATATTTAGAGTTATATTTCATTGAAAAACACGTTATGTGTTAAATATATAGATACTTCATATTTAGGGTTATATTTCATTAAAAAACACGTTATGTGTGTAATATATAGATACTTCATATTTAGGGTTATATTTCATTGAAAAACACGTTATGTGTGTAATATATAGATACTTCATATTTAGGGTTACATTTCATTGAAAAACACGCTTAATCATATGCTAAATGAAGTATTATTTGTGTGTAAAGTTAAAAGAGACATGGATACAGTATTGGTATAATTGAGATGGTTAGTTTCAAGTGTCTGTAACTAGATTAAAGTGTTAGGAGTGAATCATAACCTTATCCTGCTTTGTTCTCCAAGCTCAAGGCCAGCTACTTTATATATGGGTGAAAGGGAAAGTGTTCTATCAGCTTCATTATTCAATAACACTT
>ENA-OREC01002349-OREC01002349.1-marine-metagenome-genome-assembly--contig:-NODE-2349-length-10373-cov-13.189005_pt1 | contig 10373 bp, 3 predicted proteins | sample MGYA00248626_ERZ508543 | MGnify/ENA primary metagenome ERZ508543 (study PRJEB26211, sample SAMN05518279) | marine metagenome | isolation source: Puget Sound, Washington, USA | host: Bankia setacea...
GGAGGTCATTGGCCGTTGTGGCGGAGATGAAAAAACCGAATGACCACGCAGAACCGACAAAAGTCGAACGCTAAAAAGTTTTTTTTTAAAATGACAAATAAAACTTATACACATATACAAAATGAAAAAAAGTTAAGCTAGGTGTTGGGTTAGGTTGTTTGTTTTTATACCACATTTATATAGCCCATAGTAACTTTGTTATGTTTGTAGTCACGACTGTCAAGTGTTAAACATGTACATGTAGATTTATGCTCTGTTTTTACTGTAAAACATCAAAGTTTCGTTCATTTCTATTTTCAGGACTGTTTCCATGGTAACTGAAAGAACCAACAAAATGTGACAGAAAGTGTGGCCTTTTTAACTTTCTACAGGACAATGTGTCCTTGACCTACTTTTCCAGTGTAAAACCAATTCCCTACCTTTTTAGAGGAAATCTTAAAAACGCATACCCTACTGTGTATTTTTGGAAGAAATATCACTTGTAACAGAAAAAAGTCATCCTTTTTCATTTGAATACTTTAATCTATATCAACAAATGAAACACTTGTTCAATGATCTGTGCCTTATTCAATAACATTGCAAGCATGTGATTAGCAGTAACCACTGGATTAACATTCAACCATCCCAGCAAAATCTTTTTATCAGTTTTGAGTTTAATTTTGGTTGTGAATTTTGGCATTCAAATTGGTATCAGAGTTGTAAACCGTCCTGTGACATACATTTATATGGTAAAGCATTTTAATTGATAAGAAGATAAATAAAACGAAACGAAAAAAGAAATGTCAAGGAATCCGAGGTCTGAAGTTTTGATAGCCAGTCGTCGTAGAAGTGGTAGTGTTGCCATGGAAGACCTCCCACCATCGTCTCCCCCACCTCCTCCACCTGAACAACCTCAGGTACCAAACTTTCCACCAGTATATAAGGGAGGCTCAGATTCACTGCCTCGAACACATAACAAACCAACCAATCAGAACATCGCTGCCAACACTAACAAAGCCGCGACAACAGCAGTGGGTTCCAAAGTCAGTCGAATGAAGGAGATCTTCCAAACAGCCAATGGAAGCCCAGCAGGTCATGAGGAGCACAAGTTTCAGCCAGTGAAGACATATCATCACCAGGTTGCCCGTAGTCCACCTCCAGCTTTGATGCCACGTAGTCCGACCCATCTTGCCTCACAATCAAAAACACATACCAGTGCACCTAGGACCACTGACCCAACCACAGAAACACAAGCAGTAAGTTATACTTCTCTCTCAACAATTGATTATTTGATAATTGATGAAGACTGGATGATTGAAGGTTTATTTAGCATAAATTAATCAGGTGTATAGTTTTCCTGGGTTAAGAAAAGTCTCAGCATATTATGTAAAATTTTGACCTTTGTGATTTTGTTTGTTTTCTTCATCAATTTGTATATATGGAAACTAGATATTGTTAATAACTGTCCCTTTCCTCTCTGTTATTGCACATCAAGAATGATCAATGTATTAATTTTTCTTGTAATGACATTTTTCAATATATGAATAATGATAATTTCTCACATTTGAGTAACTATTAGCAATTTCGTAAAATGTCAGAGTGAAATATGTAGTATTAATATGTGCTGGTTGAAAAGTGTTGCTAAAAACATTGTTTGTAACAGTAATTAACAAAATGATACAATTAACAGTCCACAACAATCTGGGCTTAACTCATCGCTCAGCTATTTGGAAATGACAGCCTATAATTAAGCAGTTTAAAATAGGATGAAACATGTAACGGTAATCTGCACGCTGACATTTCACCCTATTTTTGTACGACCGTGCGTCATGCATGCTAAATAAATGATTTGCATAATGTTGTATATGGCACTATTAATGAAACTTGATCCTGTTTCATGTTCATCAGTTAAATTGCACATCCGGTTTTGTCAGATGTCTTATTAGAAATTGTGCCATTGAAAATTTGGATTACTGACTAGGATTCATAAGTGATGATCTTTGAAAACAAGGTAACATGGTTTTGTCATTTATTTATTTTCGTAAAAAGGTGTAAAGAACTTCCTTTTCTGATCATCTTTGACGTAGTGGAGTTATTAACATTGGCTTTGTTGTCTTCTACCAATTAAAAATCATATAGTTGGAAACTTGATAATCTCTTTGTAGCGTAAATTGGTAGTAATAACCTAAACTTTAAACCTCCTTGACATGTATAGCTTCACGTTTGCCTTTAAATGACGTTGACTATACACCTTTAATGCTTCATCACATGTGAGCAAGCTTCTCCTTAATTGGTTTGAAGTTGATATATTAAAATAATAGAGAAACTTTACAGGACAATGTTTATACAGGTATTTACTGTTTGAGCGATGGAAACAAAATAAGAAACACTTTAAATACACATGTCTGCTGTAGTTCTGTAAATATTATTGATAGCTGCAGTCTACATTATTAATATTGCTTGTGGATAATTGAATGTGTGGCTATTTTATGATACATGGGCGTTTTCAATCACTGTAATTTAATTCATTTGATTCTGTAATTTCCACACAAAGTTCTACTTGATGTATCATGATGTGTGTATGTATGTGCCAAGTGTTAGGTATTTGGATATTGATCAACAGTTTAGCTTGAAGCAGATTATCTCTCTTACTGAGACCAATATTGAACATATTTAACGCCTCTTCTACTTAAATTGTTTTCTTTTTAATCACTGAGCAATACATTAACAAATCAGTTAACAATAAAGGTATTCACAAGTTTTTGAGCTGGACTATTTTCTACTCACCTGGCTTCGGCATCACATCTTGGTTAGATTGACCTTGGCGTTTGACCTAGCTTAGGTGAAAATCTTCCCATACTGTCTTGAATGGTTTCTTACTGGAGTAGTCAGACAGTCAGTTGAAATTTTATGTCTGAAACTTTTTCCACAGTTTCAAGTCATCTAAAAATAAATTGTTTGCCTTATTCCAGTAACAAAGCGGGAATAGGGAGTATACTTGTTACATGCGAATAATGTACTCAAACAGAGGTTTTCCACAAAGGTATTCAATTGCACCAGTATATATTGTATAATCCAATCATTGACATATGTGTGTTCTTGGTTTAGCTGACCAATGACGGTAAGTCTAAACCAAGAAGAGAGAGTTAACCAAGGGCACAGAAAATCCACTTATCCTATAGCCCTGACAAGTGAAGATAGATGCAGGACAAGTAAATATTTGAAAATCTGTAATACAGTTTTCTAGTGTTTACCATTCTATGTGATGAACAAGATGAGTAGAGATTATAAGAAAACATGTGCCCTGAAACTGTATCCTGTATACATTGTATTCTGCCTTCTTCTCTAAGTGAATGTTGACTATTGCAGGTTGTTCCTCCATCCAGCCATGTGCAGCGTTTCAACTACACAAGGGCTCTGTTTGCCCGCATGGAGGAGGAGACTAAATTACAGGTGGAACGAGACAAGAGTTCATTACTACGTCATCACAGCCCCACACACGGGTCAAGGTCATCTGTTGTTTCTCCCGATCGCGACTTTGGAGGTGGCAAAAGCTCATCACTATCAGATGATTCCGAAGTCCGAAAGAAGTTACACTTGTCAGACGATGGCTCTGACGATCCCCATGACAGCTATGGATCACCACGGCAACGCATGGCACGCTCTGAATACCGCCCACCAATACCCAATAGAAAACCAGAACTTGTAAATAAACCTAAACCAGCATACTCTGAACCAAACCTTGCAAAGGCTGTTAATTCATCTGTGAGTAATACCCCTGGTGGGTTGCTATGGAAACGTAGACAAAATGATAATGATATAATGACTGATATCACAAATACTGACAAATATCATGAAAGTAGAAATAAGCGAAACTTTTCTTCCAGTTCATCTCAATTGGAGAATAAAATGGACTCAACAGAAACGTTTGATAACTCTGTGTTTAGTAATTCTAATGGTTCTTTATCAGAGGATCTTTCCATTACATCAGCATATCATTCCAGAAAGCCCCATTATCCTAGTGACAATTTCTCCCAAGGTCGCTCAGCTTCCATAGAGGTTTTAAGTCCAAGGTCATCAAATGATCAAAGTTCAAGGTCAGTAGATAAAGGTCAAGCTGAGAGAAGTGAAAGTGAGCAATCAGTTGACAAAGGAGGAATGGTGACTCGTAGATCACGTGCAGATAAGAGTGCACCTCCAGCTGTGAGTAATCCAAGTAAAAGATTAAGTCGTGAAGAAATACAGGCAGCTTTAGAACGTGCAGATACTTACCTAAAGCCAACAAGCCCTTCATCATCAGAGGAGAGTAATAAACGCTTATCAAAGGATAGTGAAAATATGACTGTTTCAGATATAACAAATGAATCCAGTGTTACTAAGGATACTAATCTTGGTCAGAAAATGACTCAGTCCGATTCATCAGCCGCAGCAGCAGAGAAAACTACAGAAGGTTTACGTAGCTGGGCCATGTATAGGAAGCAAAGGTACTCCCGAACGTCGGAGAACTTGGAGGACAAAGTCGGTGATATCACTAAACTAGGCAGTATTTCTGATATCAGTGTCAGTGGATTTAGAAAAGCTTCTGTGGAGAACTTGGCTAAACAATCTGAACAACCAAATACTGTTACAAGTCCAGAAAAACCCGCTGATCCATTTGCAGCCATTTCGCAAAGCTCTGTACTAAATCGTAGAGGGCTTCGGTCACAACAAAAGCAAGACAGTGGCCAAACAGTAGAAAGTAGTGCTTCCAGTGAAGAAAGTAAAAAAGTTGAACCTGCGATAAGTGAAACTAACGCAATTTTATTAAGAAATGAATCAGGTTCTGGAATTAATGTAACTGAACGTGATGAGAACACTGACACTTCTAAGCATTCCAAAGTCTCATCCTCAGGTGCAGATAACTCTAGACCCATTCCAGTGCCCCGCAGAGTGGCCCCTTCCCCTCCATTAGGGCCACCACCACCTTTGCCAGATGTAGCTACAAATAGCCGACATTCCTCCCAGCTTCCACCACCTGTCACTCATCAGAACTTAGATCCGCCTTCTCCAGCTCCTGAACCAGGATTGGCTGAGGAGGAAGAAGCAGTTGTGTCTGTGAGCCAATCAGATCTGCTTGCTTCAATCCCACCGGTTCCCGACCTAGAACCAGATGTACAGATGAGAAACAAGGCACACTTTGTATCCCTTGAGGAACCAGATGAAACCAGTGACACAGAACTACCAGCAATTCCACCTCAAAGAAAAGCAGGGTAGGTCTTAGTTTCCTTATACTTTACAGAGATGGTTAATGACTGCAAACCTTACTGGTACGAAAAGTTTGTTTTTTTCTTTACCTATTGTGTAATTTCTTATATTTTTACAGGACACACTCACTTTTACTAGTCATGTCTTAAGGACCGGCATCTTTCACATAAACTGACTTAGTGAACCCCTGCTTAATGGGACACTCTTGGGACCAAAACCGATGTTTGGCTTTAAGGCTTTTTTGTTGTATGAAGTCAATTTTTGTATCCTCAATAAACAAAATTATGGTGGTGTGGGGGGGGTGGGTTGTACTGAAGTCAGCAGATCGACGGACAAGCACTGGATGGTCTGTTGATAAAATGTTGTGTCTTAAACCCCCTCTCACAGTTTCTAGTCATATAAATGAAAAATCCCACTTGTGGTCCTTCTAATGTAGATATGCATGACATACATTTTGTGAGGCCTGGCAAAAGGGTTCCAGAGTTATGCCCCTTTCATCGAAATTCTTATATATATATCTCCATATATCCTTTTTCTGTGACAAAGCAGGTATAGGGGGTATGCTTATCAGAATGCATCAGTTAAAGCTTTTGAAAAGTTTGAACATCAAGTAATCTCAGCTGACACATGCAGGGTATGCAAGCAAACATCTGTAGTAATGGACAAATAGTTATATAGCAGTAAATAATTGTGTGGAAAATGTACTCTGAAATCAGTGAAAACAGTACCTAAATTCCAAAATCTATACTTTCTTGCTGAAGCATTTGCGATGCACATCCCTGCCAGTTTGCATTGTTAGTTTCACAATTATTAAAGATCCTAGCTAGTTGTGTTAGGTTTGTAATTGAATACACTGTAGAAAAAACAAGTTGCCATTGTAAGATGCATACAAGTTACAAAATGCACGTCCATGGAAATGTTTCAAATTCTAGTTCAGTATGAAGTACATGTTTTTAAAATATTAAGAAAGCTTTAACATGGACTTCAAAAGGAAACACATTTGTTGAAAAGAGAACATTCTTGCAAATGCGTTGTGTTAAATGTAACTAGTTATACAATGTATTCAATGTATACACATGATTGTCTGATCTTAAGTTACTTGGTCACTATTTAATCATGTAAGGTTTATGAAGCTTTGTAAAATGTTAATTGAAGGGAAGGAACTCTAGATGTTGCTATTTCTGAACATATGATTGTGATAGCCTCCCTTTAGTATTACTTTGTTATTAGACATTGATTCTTGCTTTCATCTATCAAACAGTATACATAGTAAGATGTTTGTGTAGGTATATTTGATGATATGTGCTTCATGAACAAGTATCCCTATTGCTTAGTTTTCCACAATCCAGACAATTTTAACAGCTGTGATGCAGAGATAACCGGATCATTATATTGCCTCCATTGAATCATGCTAATCTAGACTTTCTAACAATACTACAATAATCATCACCTTGAGCTAAATCCTTTGATGTTTAATAACTGATGTAGTCATAAACGTATTTCAAGTGCTTTGATATGATGCTAAAGCCAACAGATTTAAGTACTGTAAATCATTAACAATTTGTGATGTCAAAATGTTGGTGAATTTTTGTGACCAAAATGAGGAACGGTTGTCACTTAATTGTTGGATTCATAAATCAAGGTTAATATTAAACACACATTGAAAAGCAAATACAAGATAGACCTATACTATGCTGTTATATCCTCAGCTAGTTCAGGGTGGTTAGTCTGTTGCTGAAATGTTGTGTCTCAAACTCCTCCCACAGTTTTCAAGTCATCTAAAATCTGAAACTTGCTACACATGATCCCTGTGTATATAGATGTGCATGACATGTTTTAAGTGAGGCTTGGTCAAGGGGTTACAGAGTTTTGCCCCTTTTTGCGAAGTTCTCATATATCCTTATTTTCTATGACAAAGTGGTGATATGTATGTACTCCTAGCAGTCAGTGATACCTCTAATTTGTAATTATCCCATAATTAGTTAATAGAATTGATTTTAGTTTTATGTTAAAGTTAAAAAAGGGTTTAATTTACTGCCAATCGACCACTGAGACCAAAGTCAGTCACACTAACCACTGAGACCAAATTGATTACATTATTTTGATTATTTTTTTCAGACACATTAACTGCAATTATAGTCCATTACTTTTTCAACAACCCTTAAAGCGCAACAATTACTTGATTACTTCCTGAATATCTCTTGAAGAGCTGCGATAATGACTCCACTAGTTTTTCAACGGCCCTTGTATGGGAACATAGATAAGACTGATAACTTTCCACACAACCCTCTTTAATGCTTTTGATCTGAAACATAGAGCAATAAAACAAAGCCTGTTGTACTGAGTTGAACAGAACCAAATGTTTGAATGAGAGAGTGAGAGAAAGAGTGCTGTAAGGGGTTTGGGAACAGTTGAGCTAGGGATTCACATAGTATAATGCACTAACAGGAAAAATACACATTTATTCAAGATGCAAACGAAACTAAAAGGTTTTTCAATATATTTTTTTTATACAACTATACAACTAATAATCATATTGAATGAAAGTTGAAGGATATTTTTGCTAGCTATAATAATTAAGCACTGAAGATTTTTTTCCAGTATCTAGGAGTGAAAGTTTCTAAGTCTTTAGGGGTTTTATAAATGTTTTCTACAACTTCTACTTTAAATAAATAATTCTGGTGTACAGTTATAGCTACATCTGTTTTGTTACCTTGTAAAGAGATCCTCCTCCAGCCTCTGCTAACTACCACATCTGTTTTGTTGGTTACCGTTAACTAGGGAGCTTAGTTTACTTGTTGAAAGGCAGGGGGAGGTGGAGGGTAGTATTTGCAGGGGGAGTAACTCTAGCAATGTTTTGAGTGATAACTAAGGGAAGTCACTCTTACAATTAACTGTCTATTTAATTAATACACATGTACATAATGATTTCGATTCTGAAAATATTGGGAAACTTAGGTGGGCTTTGCTGACGGTAAAACTGAAAGTTACTCGATGATTCTATACTCGATGTGTTGAGTATATACTGGTTGATTCTGTGAGTGAGATGGAGTAAATATGTGAGTTTGTGTGTGAATGGGTGGTGGAGAATGAGGGGAGGGGGGATACCGGCTGTTGCATCAATGTTTGTATTTTCTTGTACATTGATAGAGCAGACGATACACACAATATCATGAGTCACTCACAAACTATGGATCCCGTAATTAGAGTGAATGTGTTTTGAAGTGTACATAATTAGATGATATTTAATTTTCTAACTTTGATATTCATGTAGAAGGATTTTTTCATTTTTGTGGTGTTGTTTTTTTCGTGCGCTTGTCAAATTTTTGATGTGCATGTGTTTGGTATGGTAGGGTTTGTACGTTCCGTGATTGACTCGTTGATTTTGACAAGTACATGTATGGTTCAGTGTGGAAGAACAACTGTAGTAAAGAATGCAGTTTGATTGGTGTTTGAAAGCTTCCCATTCATTACTGTGTTTATAATTGATGGATTTGTTATTAATGTGTTGAACAACGTTTTATTTTTTTTCATCTATTTTTGCAAAAAGAAAACTTGTGATGTGTTTAGAACGGATTTGCATTAATGGATTTACTCAGGATTAGCGGAGTGTTACAGTTTGTTATAACAAGTGTATTTTTTTGTTTAAAATTTAATTGTGAAATTGTGTACATGTAGTTACTTTAATTCATTGTTGGTAAGTGGAATTGAGTTGTTCAGAGAGATAATTAAATGCAAAGGACTCTAGTCATAATTTGTTTAAGATCATTTCAACTTGAAAACAAAAATCTTACAAAATTGATAGAATAATGTACTAGAGATTGTATGAGAATGTGTTTCCATAATTGTGAATATGATCATTTTGCAGGTGGTGAAAACTTGTATACATTTTATGCGTAAGTCGGTGCAAATTTAAAATATAAAAGAAAACTGAGCAAAAAAGCAGAATCAAATCAGTAAAATGTTTTGTTATATTGTGATCGAAACAAATACAAACCGAAGGGGAAAAGTTCATTTGTTTTTGGATGGGACATATTTAGAAAGAAATTCATTTCCTGATTAAGGTTCGGTTGAAAGGTGGTTGACTTATATTGTATATGTTTAATTGTGGAGTTCTCATCAAGCAGTGTGTTAGTTGTGGAATGCTGATGTTTGATGCTTTGATGAGGCTTTATATAGTTTTCAGTTGATTGTTGTTGTTTTATGAAAATTGAAAAACACTTTAAGAATAAGAAATATTTGTTTGTTTGTATTTGTTTGTATTTGTGATCTAGCACAATCTGGTAGCAATAGTTTGGTTATTTATAGGCGGTCAGTAAACAGTAAACTTTGCATTGATAATAATCAGTTACTGAGCTGTTTTATTGTAAACCTTTTTTACGTGAATATTTAAGTGGTTATAATTTGGATGAACTTGGGTTTCAACCTCTTAGTCTTAGTTATCATTGAAATCACTTGGTTTCTACACAATGGACTCTACGTCTTTGTTCTAACACATGGTTAAATTTTGAAGATGCAATATTTGTTAATTTACATGAAACTCATCTCCTTTACTTAGACATGTAAATTACAGTTTCATTTTAATTGGTTTTCTACATCAGACAGGGTGTTAGCTGAATTGGTAATTGGATTTGCAATTTTCTAATTTTCTCCAAAATATGGTGACGCTTGCCTATTTACATGTTTAATAAAGTTTAATAAATGAGAAAGTTGTTGAACAAATTTAAGTTCATAATGAATACAAAAGTCATGTACTAATGAATATATTGAACCAAGTATATTGTTAATTATGTTGGTTTATAATTGGTTAAGTTTGATGTCATTTCAACAAGTTCTTAGTCACACAACAATGCTCAATGATCATTACAGTGTTCCTGGATTACCCTTAACCAGTACTAAGAGTATGGCAACTGTTCTTATGAATTAGAAAATGATACAACTAATTCAATGTGCTTTACTCATATATAGCCAGTACTTTATACAGTATAAACTCAGGTTAAACTATAAACCTATAATTATAAGTGGAAAAGATGAACATGTCAAGCAGCTGTACATTTGGCCAGAGTTGTCAATCAGCTGTACATTTGGCCAGAGTTGTCAATCAGCTGTACATTTGGCCAGAGTTGTCAATCAGCTGTACATTTGGCCAG
>ENA-OREC01002350-OREC01002350.1-marine-metagenome-genome-assembly--contig:-NODE-2350-length-10372-cov-14.424478_pt1 | contig 10372 bp, 3 predicted proteins | sample MGYA00248626_ERZ508543 | MGnify/ENA primary metagenome ERZ508543 (study PRJEB26211, sample SAMN05518279) | marine metagenome | isolation source: Puget Sound, Washington, USA | host: Bankia setacea...
ACTACAATACGACCTGACCACAGTACGAGTTGACCGAAAACGGTATGAGTTAACCGACGTACGAGTTGACAAATGTACGAGTTAACTGGTAAGCTTATCATTGGCTCTATTCCAAAATATCATTTTCTTGCACAGAAGTGAGTTATACTTCAGGAACACAGTTGAAGAGTCTTCTAGCTATTATTCAATGGATCAAGTCTTGGTCATTTTACTGTCATAAAAAATCTAAACTTATCAGAACAATTAATTGGAAGAATGTGTGTATGAGGCACAACATGTTAATCTATAAATAGATATATACTCAATATTGTTTATAAATAACAACCTATTACCAACGATGAAAAAAACCCGAGTACAAATCAATTGATTATTGCCCTTAAGCAGTACTATAATATTGGATTGCCAGTTATAATTGGTGTAATGCGCCATGATAGCTTACGTGCAATTTGACAGTATTTAACAATCATACAAATTGTAATTTACAAGTTTGAGCAATAAATAAATGGTATTATCATTTTGCAGAAGTAACATAAAAGACACAAACCTTAAAGTCATAACTGCTCTAGTCGCTCTGCTGCTCCCCAAACAATTATCATACGCAATCAATCACTTGTATATTGTACTCTACATAGCTGTAGTGGTCTCTTTCACAAACAATCAAACCTAAAATAAATCAAACCTAAAATGGTATAAAACCTTCGTTTAAATGTAATTATAATAGAATAGGCACAACTATATTCACAAATGTGGAGTCTCACAACAACTGTTGAAAGAATAATTCATCTCTATTATAGTATCCATTTAAGTGGCTAAACTTCAGCATTGATTAGGGAGCTATGATAACACAGGTATTCAGATCAGTTTTGTATAATGGCCCTTGACCTGATGCCAAGCAACATTCAATATATCCTGATCCACCGTCCATTATTTATGATGGATTTAGCAAGACAAGTAAAATAAATAACACTATTGCAATCATAACACATTCATCGAAATGTTGTTAAATACTCATAAATATTGCAAGCCGCAAACAGGTTGCCGAAAATGTGAATTTATAACTAGTGTTATTCATAGAAATTAAAAATCAAGGCCGAGCAACGATGAAATTAAGCTTTACATGTTGGGCCGAAATACCTTGTGTACGAACAGTTGCAAACTTGCAGGACATAGAGTAAGAATGTACGCAATAAAAGGGCGATCAGTGTGGTAGATTTCAGCTAGCAATAGCATACACTTCCAAATTTAAGTCCAATGAAAAACTGTCACAGTCAATAATAATTACATTCTCACGCCGATGTTCGAACGTCCTCTCTCGACCAAAGTCTCATCGAAAATGAAAGTCGCATAGATGATTTCAATGTCAAGGCCACTAAGGCATCGGATATCTTCGGATATGTGCCTCGCTACAAACGGTAAAGTGTAGAACCCGGAACTTTATGTTTGTTGCGATTACTTCCCTTGAAGAATTGAAATGGAATGATTTATAATATATTCACAAGTTTTTGCTACCTTGATTGTTTTGCAGTTATGTTCATCTTTGACAAATACCTTTCCAAAATTGTAATTTACACCTTGAACAACACAATTTTTATTTGATTTTTGCAGTTATAATTGCTAGCAAGTATGTTAACTGCTGTACTTAGTTAAGAGAACGGTTAGCGTACTGCTCTACAGTTTGGTGTCCATTCACTGATTCCAATATCTCTAAACTTGAATCTGTTCAACGTAGAGCTGCCAGATGGGTCAACCATGACTATGGACAGACTTCTAGTGTCACAGATATGATGTAGTCCCTACATTGGTTTAGTCTTGACAAACGAAGAATAGACAACAAACTCTCACTTATAGGTCCGTGCTCTTATGTACTTTGAAATAAATAAACAAGGTTGGACCTTGGGATAAAGCTTACAATCCATCTGTATAAGCTTAATCATTCTTTCGCAAAACTATTCCTCAGAAAATATATTGGTTTGGAGCAAAAAGCAACAACATTAAATGGAAATGAATATATCTATTGTCCGGCTTTTAAGATCATATTATATCTATTTAGTGACCATGAACCCTGTATGGCTATGTGATTCCCTAATCTTCATTTGTCCCACTATATAACATGATATTTTAATAAAAACATCTTATATAGAAGCCAATGTTATTTGATTAGTAAATAAATCAAACTTGTGTGTGTCATACTCATCATAGATAAATGCATATAGCAATATAACGCATCAAACTGAAATTATTGTTGTGGAAATCAATCTCTATTAAGTGGCTCGAAAGTTTCTTTTGGTACAGATTCTGTATTAGCTATTGCCTGTCAGAGCCTGTATCAATTTGGTCAATTGAACTGGGACTATCAACTATAGTATTAAATGTACTAATTATTCAGAGTGACAGGCATGACTGTGTGAAGAGCCTTTTTCTTTGTAATATCTGCTAAATATTCTGACAAAAGAAAACCAAGAAGACACAATTCACTAAACATGTTTAATACATCTAGATCTCAGTACAAACTGGTTCCTTTCTGTTACAAACATGATTATCTGCACAGCACAAAATACATGATGTCAACTAACAGAATTTAAAAGCGTGTCCATAGAGATAAGACACAAATAAAACTGGATACAAGGTTCCATTTCTAGACACTTTTACACACTCAATGTTAAATCTGCAATCCTAGTACATGTATGCTACCACACTCTAGTCACTATGTGATACTATGGTACTAACTAACTATGGTGAAAGATGATGTTTCAATGATACAAGCTTGTGTATACAATCAGGCATCCTCCTTCACTTAATGTCTACATAATTATTCAACTTCAAGACTTAATTACAAATCCTGTTAACAACTTTAATGCTATACTCAGATATACAAAAATATGTACAAGTAAATTTATTCAAGGGCACAACTACATTATTCAAAAAGTACACTTCACTTCTTCTAAAATATATGACACCTGATCTGCTTCATTTTAGAAACAGATAAGATCTGAAACCAGTTGATATTAAATAAATTTATTAAAAATGAAAACTGTATATGTATCGTTTTGTATGTAAACTATCTAATAAAGATTTAGCATTTACATTTGGTATTTGAAACAAACAAATAGGTTGAAACTCTGTGTCAATGGTTTACTTCATGATTAAGACCTGTAATTGTTAACAAAGGCACACTCATTGTAGATGGGCAGTCATAAAGTATATAATCTGTATATGGGCACATTTCTAGCCTTATATTTACAGCAGCTTAGTTTAAACATCACTGATACAGATTGTACATATTTGGTCATATTGAAACACAAAGAGAACAAAGTACGGGCCAAATTAATCAAGTTATACAAATATTATCATATCAATAAAAAATATTTATCCTGGTAAAAATTTCACCTAAATATATAGTTCAGAATAGTGTGCACTATATTTAAACATGTGTATTACATTCTACAACCGTTATGTGAGTGTTTTATAACAGTTAATTAACTAGAGTAGCTGTAGCTTGTAAAAATATGTATAAATAAAAGTATGAAAATTGGAAAATAACAAATTACTTATCACCAAAGTTCGACACCTCATTTCAGACTAAATTTCTTCAAAAAGACCACAGAACAATGTCATATACACACATGAATATGTTCCCAAGATCCATATATATATATATATATATTACATATACTTAACCATTCAATATCAAACTGCAACAGTAAATTCATCCAAAAATAATCTACCAAATAAATACAACATATAGGACTTAATGTTTCTGACACCACATATTTGGTCTAAAATCAAATCAGACAAACATATTGGAAGAATTATATTGAAACAGTTTACAGATGGAAAACACTTAAAAGATATGCTAAATATTTTTTAAAATCATAACTGGTTTAATAGTATCATATTTCAGGAATCCTTATTTGTAAAGGGATATTCTAACTACAAAACATTCATAATATCTAGATCTAGGGAAGATTATTTATTTGGAATAGGTGTAAGTGGGAATGGGGTGTAGAGAAATGTGCATGAAATCAAACAAGAAAATAATAACTGGACGAGGCAGTTCTTACCATACATATATCAATATATTTTTAACAAAATCTAATTTGGCGGGTACTAATAGAAACTTAGAGGAATGAAATGCAAACAGGTACAAACATTATAATGTCTATATACGCAAAGTCAGTTTTAACAATTACAAGTAAATAAAACATTTAAAAAGACACTGGTTTTATACAATCTGTGCAGATTTTATAAACAACTCTTAACATATCTGATGTAAAGTATTCAAATATCTAAAAGACTAACAAGTTCAACTGTCTAATGCTGCTATTTGTAATGACCCGCATAACTACGCCTGAGTAAACTGCTTGCCTTTCTATAACGGGGTGTGTTTATACAAGGTTGCTGCCTACATTCATATAACAGTATCAAGACATTAACTGTTAAGACGTTTTTTTCTACTTACGTGTATATATATATATAACTACGTACAGTCAAAGGAAAGTGATTCCTCTATTGTCTATAAACGTACAACTGTTACTGGTGTACTTATACAATAATAACAGATAAACATTTGCCCTATTAATCTTGATTAAAACGAAACTGCCAGCTGAAAAAAACAACTTATTATATAACAACAGAGACAGTGTAAAGAAACACAATTATACCAAGTTTCTGCGAACATGATTGTGTACAGAAATAATAACAGCTCTGTTAAAGAAATATTATCAAAGTCTGGTTCTCTTTGTTTTCTTCTGAATTTTATGGATGGTAATGCATTATTCAGAAATTACTAAAAGACATGCCCCAGAAATAACTAACATTTTACAAACTTGTCGAAACTCATTTGGATTTAAATCATAAAACTAGTCTCTGTATATCTATATCCATGTCAACCTTATCTGATATATTTAACTAAACTGACAATATTTACAACATTACTCTGAGTGAAAACAACTTTAATACAGAGATTCGCAATTCAAAATAAAGTAACAGAGCATTTACATACAAGTTCTACTTATAAGGACACTCATATATGTAAAACAACTACACTATATGTAACCACGAGAATAGGAATGATAGCCCGTCAGATTTTATCTAAATATTGTTTCACTCAAGAAAATGCTTCTAACAATAACACATACTAAAATATAAATTAATATTATTCAGTTATATATCAGCAAAAGTCTTTTTAGGTCAGGTGTTTTAAAATCTATCAAATCAAAGTTTCCCTGAAATTGTTTTAATGAACACCATATGATGTTTTACCAACACAAATAAATGACTCACATTACTTTACAAGATGATAGGTCTAAGATTTATTTCCTAGCATCAAGTTATTAGAATATTACTAGAAACCATATTATGTTTTTGTTTTTGTTTCCTTGTTTCAAAATAGAGCTGTAGAGCTGTAGTATGGTTAAAAGTTGACCAGTTCACACCTTGTACATCATACAAATATATCTTTCTCAGTGTTTTCCCCAGTTGTCAAGGAAATCTTCATTTTCATCTTAAATCTGCAGTTTTTATGGTTAAACATGAAGTCTATAATCCTATAAAAATATCTTCATTGAAATAAAAACAAAACAAAGTACACACTGACACCATTAAAACTTAAACATACAGAAAACAAACATCCTCTAACACAAATCTGATGTTCTAACACAATCCAACATCAAATTATCGTATCAAGTGTAATATATCAAACACTACACAATGATGCAAAACAACAACCTGCCATAAACATATCAGGCCTATGGAAAACACTTGTTTAAACAAATCACAAGCGTTATAATAAATCAGTCAGAGTAAGCTTTCATTTAAACACTTTGTTTCCATAACGTCACATAACAACTTTTTTTTCTATTAATGCTAAAGTCCTGTCTTGCAATGCACACGATCTCTGTCTCTCTGTTATAATTCGGCAGAGCTAACTTCTTTATGTTTGTCTACAAGCAATTCAACAATAGAAGGGTCGAACAATGTGGAAATATCGCCCAATTCGTCATGTTTGTTTGCGGCAATCTTTCTCAAAATTCTTCGCATAATCTTTCCTGAGCGAGTCTTTGGTAAGCCAGGGGTGAACTGTCAAATAAATAAAACATAAAAATGAAACAAGTATACATAAAATACAAGAGATAATGTTTTCATATCTCTTTAAAACAATTCACAAAACATTGGTGATGCAACCACTAAACAGGCTATTTTAAATATGAAGGGAGGCAAATCTGGGAAAATTCAAAATATAAATTCTTCTCTCCCTTTGATGCTTAGCATTTTTGTGAGTGATCTTTTCTTCTTTATGTTGCAAATAAGTATCGACTGACGACCATGGAAAACAAAACTATTTAGTGATTAAAAGGGAGAGTAATTTTAAGTATTTTATAGAAGCAAAACTCACTCAACTGACATTAATGTTATGAGAAAAGAAAGCTTTAAAAAATGTTATGTTCTTTACTAACATACCAAAATATGGTCTGGCTGTGCAAAGGAGGAGACTTTAGTTTTGACCATCAACTTGAGTTCTTTGATCATTTGTACCTCAGACTTGTTCACATCGTCTTTCAACACAACAAATGCATAGATACCTGCAAACACAACAAAAACAACAAGGATTAATCACCTTTGAACAACTGCACATAAAACCACAAATTGGCGACTAGCATTCATAAAGCGGTGTATTTAAAAAAACTTAAAAGGATTATCATAGTGGTTGTGAAAAAAGGCGCTTTTATTAAACAGTCAAACCTGTTGTAACTGAACACCCAATGATTCGTAGCAAGGGTTCAATTTAAGATATATTTTCAATTCAGAGTTTAGATTTTATAAAGTGAAGCACAATTTGGTTAAACAAACAACTGTGTAGTTTCCTATATAAGAATTAGATAAATACCAAGCAAACACAATCTAAATAATAGTATCAAAAGTGTAGATAAGTATTCTATACCTTCTCCTTTAATATCATGGGGGAATCCAACGACAGCTGATTCTGCAGTTTCTTCATGGTCATCCTGTAATAGAACAGTTAGACAATCATAACAAACATGGGATACCTAGAGTAACACGATAAAATAAGAAAGCTACACACAAAAATTATACTTTGATTACTCAGAAGTATCTCTTAGTTCTCAGTTATTGCTGTCACAAACACAAACATACATTACAATGATTCAATAAAAACTTACCATAAATAAAACAATTTACTGCTTTAATCTCTTGCAGCAAATCTTTATTGGAAACAAAAGTACTTATAAGGAAATTTCAAATCTCAACTGTACCAACATTAAAATGATTACATAAACCTAATTTACTAGTCCATTACTTACGATAACATCTTCAATCTCTGCCGTACCCAGCCTATGTCCACTGACATTAAGGACATCGTCCATTCTACCTGTGATCTGATAGAAACCATCCTCACTTCTGTGTGCTCCATCGCCCGTGAAATAATAACCTGGAGTACAAGTAAACATAGGAACATTAAATACTCTAGACCAATCAACAGTTCATCTTGAAAAGAAAGTCAAAGGCACATCAATGCATAGATTCCAAAATGATGGGCATTGCTAGAAACTTCATTTGTTGGCATTAAATTCTTTGTTCAGCTGACCATCGAAGTCCAGAATAAATTAGCACCCTATAAAAATATTGATTCGAAACAAGCTTCACCTTTTAAGCCACAAACAACTTACAGCATGGTAGTTCTAAACGTAAAACGATACTCAAGTTTCAGTGTTTTCTTTTTTAACAAAATGAGCCATTTCTGCATCTGAGCATGTTTAACCTTATGGACTTCACTTCAGGACTGTCAATGTCTGTTGTAAATACGATGTTGATAAAAACACATTCATGTCCAACCTGGTGCCTTTTTATGAGTGAGTCATTTTTCTATACCTCCAAATTATACTAAGGTACTACCGGGTATGTGTATGTATAATGATTCTGAAACCCTTGGAATATGAGAAAAAGACCTTGTAATTACCTGGATAGTCTTTGTAATATGTTTGCAGGAATCTCTGATGGTCACCGTAGATTGTTCTAGCCATCCCGGGCCATGGTCTCTTTATACACAACGCTCCTTTCACATCGCCACCATGCAGCTCTGTATTCTATTACAATATAAGAAAAAATCAAAATGATAAAATCAAAAAAGTTATATAAAGGGAAGCAATTGTGTGCAGACTGTCCAGTGTCAACTACCTGTATGGATTACTGCCCTTTACATATATTAAAAAAAACTGCCAAATGATACAACACTTTAAATATCATAATAAGTTTAAGTAACAAGAGACTGTAATATGCATATGTGGTGAAAAGAACAGCTGGATAAGTGAAAGAAGAAGTGTTTTTGGGTTCAGTATGGTTTGCTCCCTTAATAATTCAGTATTATCCCATTTCATAAAAAAAACTAGATTCTTCATGTAACATCTGACTAAGTATGTTTCTATTGTTTTTTCCTTAAGTTTATTATGATATAAGTACTTTCTAATAGTTGAACATCAACACCAACTTGCCTGTCTAGTATATTCATCTTTAAACGTATTTCATCAACGACAATAAAGTCAGAAAAGTTGAAAATTCAAAAGTCTTAAAAACAGAAGATGCCAACTTCTTATGAGTGTTACTGAACCAACAAAAGTCGAACGCTAAAAAAACAAACCCAAAAAACAAAAACGATTTAATGTAACAAAAAAGTTTGAAATATGGTGTTAGCAGCCTTAGGTAGTAGAATGACTAACCGTCTGTGGGTCTATGAGGATGGGTTCAATACCGAAGAAGGGTCTCATAGGCATAGCTGGTCTGATTTCAGCCTCCGGGGCAGAAGGGCGGGGAGTTATAGCGATCCCACCAGTTTCTGTCTGCCACCAGGTGTCTACAATGTCACAACGTTTCTCACCAATCACATTATAGTACCATTCCCAGGCCTCGTGGTTCAAAGGCTCACCAACTGGAAAGACAGAGAAGAAATACTGTAGATAAATAAAGTGTAGTAAAAGAAATATGGTCTCAAAATCCTCAAAGACCTGGCCACCTCAGAAGTAGTTTAGTTGGTTGATTTCTGAGGGTTCCCTATATCAAACAAAGTTGAAGGACTATTTTCCATGAAAACGTGTAATCAACAAAGGACAAAACCAGCAAAACATAGTCAGTCATGATCAGGGGAGATTGTGACAGGACTCTGGCTGCTTCTTTATTCAGTGGTACTTAGATACCTTATGCATTTACCCCTCAACCTGCATTAAACCATACCACACCAAGCAGGTCATCAAGATCAAAGCAATTTTCCATAGTTTAAGTAACACACACAGCAGCCCAGATGTTTACCCTTGTCAGCACTCATCAGTATTGTTTGGCTTGGTTTTGTGTATCAATCACACGCTACTGTGGTCTACAACAGTTTGAAATTGTTATTTGATTTTAAGATGACATGAATGTGAAACGTTACAGTTGAAATATATGACATCAGTAAATGCCTCCATGCTCTGTTTTATTATAATGAAAGGTAAGACAAGGGAGGCAATACACATGGCATATAATGAAAGGTAAGACAAGGGAGGCAATACACATGGCATATTCTCTTTCTTACCTCTCTTAGTGAGCAGAGATGATAAGGAGGTATAAGTACTTAAAGAAAAGCTGTACGTGCCACTATTAGTAAATGTTGTGACTGTTTTTGCAAGGTCTAAAGTTTCATCCTAATGCAGTTAAATAGCGGGGTTTCTTTTATACTTATTACAGTGTATTTATGGATGTACTAAAGACATGAGCAAAAACGTACTATAGTGATAGCATGTAGCAGCTGTAATGTTTGATAAACAGGTCATTTTGCTTTATTTTTTATATAGTTACATCTAGCAAACCAAGGGAAGAGGGATAATGCTCCTGCCTTGTAATATTCACTATCCCATAGCCCCATCTAACTTGCCAATTAAAAGTTCAACTAAAAGAATAACTCAAAACTAACACCTGTCCTCTAATTTGACCTTTCAATTAACAGTACAGGAGTCAAATTTAAAACCCTTTTTTTAATGTCAATTTGAATTGAAAGAAACACTGACAGTGAATGTAATGATCAGAAACACTGACAGTGAATGTTATAATCAGAAACACTGACAGTGAATGTAATGATCAGAAACACTGACAGTGAATGTAATAATCAGAAACACTGACAGTGAATGTAATGATCAGAAATACTGACAGTGAATGTAATAATCAGAAACACTGACAGTGAATGTAATGATCAGAAACACTGAGAGTGAATGTAATAATCAGAAACACTGACAGTGAATGTAATGATCAGAAACACTGACAGTGAATGTAATAATCAGAAACACTGACAGTGAATGTAATAATCAGAAACACTGACAGTGAATGTAAT
>ENA-OREC01002351-OREC01002351.1-marine-metagenome-genome-assembly--contig:-NODE-2351-length-10371-cov-13.356033_pt1 | contig 10371 bp, 5 predicted proteins | sample MGYA00248626_ERZ508543 | MGnify/ENA primary metagenome ERZ508543 (study PRJEB26211, sample SAMN05518279) | marine metagenome | isolation source: Puget Sound, Washington, USA | host: Bankia setacea...
CATTCATGTTGGATACTATTTGTATATATTTAAGTTGACGTATGTTTCCAGTTCATTCATGTTGGATACTATTTGTATATATTTAAGTTGACATATGTTTCCAGTGCGTTCATGTTGGATACTATTTATATATATTTAAGTTGACATATGTTTTCAGTTCATTCCTGTTGGATGCTATTTGTATATATTTAAGTTGACGTATGTTTTCAGTGGGTTCATGTTGGATACTATTTGTATATATTTAAGTTGACGTATGTTTCCAGTGGGTTCATGTTGGATACTATTTATATATATTTAAGTTGACATATGTTTTCAGTTCATTCATGTTGGATACTATTTGTATATATTTAAGTTGACGTATGTTTTCAGTTCATTCATGTTGGATACTATTTGTATATATTTAAGTTGACATATGTTTCCAGTTCATTCATGTTGGATACTATTTGTATATATTTAAGTTGACATATGTTTCCAGTTCATTCATGTTGGATACTATTTGTATATATTTAAGTTGACATATGTTTTCACTGCGTTTGTGTTGGATACTATTTGTATATATTTAAGTTGACATATGTTTTCACTGCGTTTGTGTTGGATACTATGTGTATATATTTAGGTTGACGTATGTTTTCAGTGCGTTTGTGTGCAAGGAGCCTGTAGCAGTGCCATACTTGAGTCCACTGGTGCTACGTAAGAACCTGGAGAGTATTATAGAGAGTGAAGGTAATGCTGCACTCGCAAAGGACACATTTGTAGACGACCATCCTATACTCTACTGGAATCTGGTAAGCACAATCTTCTCTCATTTTATCTTGTTTAAGATGGATGAAAATATTTTTGAAACATTGCAGTTCAGCCAATAAGACCTCCATGATGAGGACTCAGATCACACAGCTTTCAGACGATTTCTGTATGAGCAGATGTTGATTGGTAGATTCATAGTTGACATATGGTGGCAACGTGTTTCCTTCAACCTTACTACTACATTTCAGATCTGGTATTTCAAGAGAATTGGAACAAACAGCCACCTACCTGTGTTCCTATTTACTTCAAAAACATTCAACAAAGATGTACAGGTACGAATTGATGACACTGTAGTCCCTGTCGTATATCTTACAGTTTCCATTGTGACTAAATGTGCTTGTTTTCATTTACCAGGGATGGATTTCATAATTTAGATTAAGCTTTGAATCATGTAGTGCTAATCCTAACATTTGCTGACCCAATATGTTCCCCTGTACGGCGACTCTTCTGGCTCATGTTTTGATGTCCATTTGTCTTTCCATCTTCCTTTCAGCATTGTAATATTTGAGTTACGATAAACCTTAGGTAGATCCACTTCAAGTTATTTACACATATACACATTAATAAAACCTTTCATTTCAAGTTAAACTTTGACACACAATAGTTTGGTTTATTGTTAGCTGGGTTATTGATTGGTGAAACCATCGGGGCGAACAGGCTCATCTGGCGTCGTTAACAATTTGCGTTAATGTTTCGTTTTCCTCTAATAACTTTGTCAATGGATTTACTTCATACTCTCACACAATGTTACTTATGTCAAGACCTTGACCTTCAGATGACCTTGTTATTCAACATTGTTCTTTAACAATTTGTGTTAAAGTGTTGTTTTTCAGTTATAAACTTTTTATTAGCCACATTGTGCCTTCAAATGGTAGGGTTTGCATTGTACTAAGAAAAATTCATTTGTTTCGAAAAATTAGGAGAAAAATATAAAAATCCGGCTTTAATGCGGGATCCACATTTGCCTCTTGTTTTAGGATGTTTTGCTTGGGTAGTTTGTTTATAACAGATGGTTCACTTATTGTTGTATCCTATTTTTCTTGCACAGGAGGATGCTGATGATGAGGAGATCTATGGTCCAGAGAATGTATTAATCCGTACAAAGTGGGACAACCATCGTCTACATCATGAGATTGGTCTACCTATGCACATGGCCTGGAACTCTGGAGAGAGCTCTACGACAGTCGATGCCTTACTCACAGAATCACAACCATTCAATAGAGCGTATGTAATAAGCATTATATAGTACTGATATTAGACTACTCCATATTAAGACCAGTCCTATATAACGGCGACTCCATTATAACGATATTTTTCCAGTATAATATGTGTGAAAATGTCAGCAGACGATCGCGGTATACACAATGCAAGCTGTGAAATTTGTACTCCCTGTGTATTTCCTAGCCAAGTTTGACACCAGTTAATCTTCCCTGTAGCAATGTCAATTAACAAGGCTTACGTAATCGGGGATCATGTGTAATTGAAAGACAATGAGCAACTATTGTTTGCAGAATAAAACTGCCTCGGCACGTGGAAAACATGATAATGGTGATTACCAATGCAGGCGATGTCTTTAAACTTTGTATTAACACAAAAAGAAAACAAAAGCTTCAAAACCTTTAATGTTCAAAGCGAAAGCCCGTGCATATAAATATGCGCGTTGTATTTCATATCAATAATATTTTAAACAATTCATAGAAGTTTTTAATGTAAATTTATGAAAAAAATTGCAACGCGTGTACCTAACTACACGCAGATCTACTTCCCTTACAGTACAGAAACTTCTGTTTGTCACGGGAGTGTGCGTGTACTAGCACCAAATTTCTATTTTTAGAATGCTAATGAAACTTACATGCAGAAGCGTTTTTCGTCAACTAAACAAACCATTTTACATAGGTATCGGAATGAATTAAATATAGTAAATCAAGTGCAACTCAATTATTTTACCATCATACACCTATTGATACTGCGATTATATAAATATTTCATGTGTTATAACCATAAAACTAAATACACTGACTGATGTCCCATATTATATGACGGTGGGTGGGGTATTTGTTTAAGTATGTGAAAACCTAGAAATAGGTCGCGTTTTGATCAATTTGAACAACGGTCGCATGTATATAACGCCGTCTATTATAACATGTTTTTTCCTGTGGACCCCGGTGACCGTGTTATAATGGAGTCACAGTGTATACCCCCTCAATCAAAGTTGTTTTCAGGGTACATTGGAATAACCCTGTCTGTTTGACATGTATGCTCATCAGTTTATCCATCTGTCCAAATGCCTTGTAAGCACAACTCCTTAACACATGAACTGTTCCAGTATAAGACCTGAGTATGTGCATGAAGGTGGATAACCCCTGTCTGATATAATAGTAGTTACACATAGGTGTCTGCTGGTTGATTTCACTCATAGTTCTAGTTTACATTTAGTGCTGTATCTTCTCTTTACTCTGTATTCCCAAACTTGATATGTTGTTGTATTTACAGTGTGATGCATCAGATCATTTCCAACATTCAATGTAACGATGTCCTCAGTCCTATCAAGATGGTGATGAATGGACGACGTAGATTGAGGATTTACAAGAAGAAGTTCCGTAGTATGTACAGGGAGATTCTCTATCTGGCCTTTGTTGCTTGTGGAAGAGATAACATAGATCCTGGTAGGTTTTCTAACTCAGGTTCTACAAGGAATGTAACGTGAGACTTAGTTCAGTGGAAATAATAGAGGGTTACTTTAATTGTTATTGAAGAGCAACATCGACAAAAGGTTAAAGTTTTGGACTTAGAAACTGAGAAATTATATATTTTTGTCACCATCAAATGTCATGATCTTCTCTGAGTAGATATTTTCAGACAAATTATTTATGTATTGGACTTACAAACTATTAAATTATATTTTTGTCACCATCAGATTTCATGGGTCTTTTTGAATAGACATTTTCAGGGATAAGTGGATCGCAAGCTTAGATAGATAGCTTGCATCTCACTGACAGTTTTATTTTACTTTTCAAAGCCTGATATTCATGACTTTGTAAATAAGATCTACTTGTCACCAATCTGACAGGCGAAAGCATGAGCATATTCAATGACCCTTGTTTTTTGTAGCAACTTTTACCATTTGAAAAAAATACCTTAAAATTAAAATCCCAACCTTTTATGTAACTAAACCAGCAGATCATGTCAAAGATCTGTAAAGGGACTGTGTCACAGATGACCAACTGACGTAAGAAGATCACTGTAAAATGTGTATGTGGGGCATTGGAATTTGACCACTGATATACATGTATTACAAACCTAAGAAACGCCGAAAGAATACCTTTTCGCTTCATTTTCTTTCTTAAAATAATTTGACCCCGTTTAGACAGGGTAAGTCTAAAAATATCATGTTCATTTTTAACGGAATCGTCACATGACATTGTGGAGTATTCACGTTACATCCCGTGTGACTGTTCGCACATGCGCACTGCAGAAATCGATTTGAATTCGGGCGCCGTTATGGCTTCAAAAAGCTTTTGGGTGTATCGTTTTTCATTGTCGGGTAGGCCAATAATATATGTGTGTGGTGATCGGTGCAAAGTGCCGGTATGACGAAATCCCCGGTATTTTTAAACGAGGAGACCCGTTCTCTGTAGAGAGAGAGGTGAAAAAGAAATACGTAAACTTTGTTAAACCAATTCATTTTTGAGCATCAATAAACTTTAAATCACACAAAGAATAACGTTTAAAGGCGAAAGCAAGCTTATTTATATGTTGGGTCATCTTGGAGGCAGTCCCTTTAAGACCGTTGAATTCAATTGAAAAGAAATGTCCTCCAAAAGCTGTTTTAGTTAAGAGTTTAAATTATTCAAATGTGTGCATAAGTCTAGGTTTTGCATTAGTGCTTTAGTAAAATAGTAAGCAGATCTGGTTTACTGGAACTGCTTCAGTCCTTGTCTTGTTTCTTGTATCACTGTAGAGATATTATTTCTTCTTCTTTAGTTATAGAGAATATTAGCAGGGCTCCAAGAAAATATTTTTCATGGACAAGCCCTGGGCCTGTGGCCTTCGAAAATGGATAAGCCCTGATTATTTTCAGACAAGCCCGAAAAAAAATCCATTTTACAAAATGTCCTCATGTTAAGGTTTTCCTAGTAAAGAAACTCCGTTTGGATGAGTCCATTATCATTTTTAAGAACAGTAATCCGTAAACCAAGAGGAAATGTTGAGTTGATCATGAGCTGAATCAAATGTAAACAATCTACGTCATTTTACGCTCTACGATGCATTCATTAACAAGAGCAAGCAGGTGTGCATTCTCTAAACACCCATTCTATCGAGAGTTAGGCCATCTCGTTATCACCCATCAGCAAGATTACCGTAGACCTTATTACCCTGATGTTGATAAACTAATTGTTTGTACAACATGGCATGGTTTCCAAATGCGCTAACTGTTAATCCCCCACCCACTTGCTTTCACTGATAGAGCTACCACGTGTGTTTATAGTGACTCACTAGACTGGGTTATAGATTTTACTCCCCACTTGACGCTTAGGTATAGTGAGAAGCATGGACCCATCAAATTGTGTAATATGCAGTCGCTATCAGCTAGTTAGAGACTGTGTGTATCTCTCTTATCTAAATACACACAAATCTTATTTTGGACAGGCCCGACTGGCTGCAACCTTGTAAAATTAGACGGGCCCGAAGTTGATTTTGACAGGCCCTGGGCCCCCCCAGTTCTTGGAGCCCTGATTAGTTCCCTGTCTTTGTACACTTCAGTATATTAGGCAAGTTGGAGAGAGGTACACATGGCGAGGCTCTGCCGAGGTCGTTGCTCACCTATTGCAACTTTGATTAAGCACAGTACTAGTCAATGTTGATGCTTCTCTCTGTGTATTGTATGCATTTTATTGTCTCTATATTTCTACCCCAGCACAGTTTGATTTATTTTTGCTTTGCTTTCTTCCATTTCAGATGCCTTTGATCGGGAGTATAAAGCAGCGTTTGCGAAACTGACTGTGGGCGAGGTGAAACGTCTACAGCGTGATGACAAACCTCGCTCCCTCAACGTACAGTGCTGCAGGAAGGCCTTCTCAGAGTTGGAGATGTAGAGAGGACCCGTACAGGAGTCTGAATTAGTGTGCTTTACTCTTCGTGTGTGATGCTGCTTTTATTGAACTGTTTCTTAATTATGTTGTTGTAACTGTGTGGATAGTGGTTGCTGAAAGTATAGGGTAGAAAGAAATATCAAGTTTTACTTAAAAATGGTCAAGTTGAGACATATGTACACATAATAATAAGAAATATGAAAGTCTGCCAGGGAATTAAGCACCGTTTATAGTAGTCCAAACCATGTTCAAGTGTTTATGTAAAATGGTAGCCTTGGTTCTGGAGGCATTGATACTCCTAAGACTGATATCTCAGCTTGGTAGATACGCTCATCAATAGTAGAACAGTAAAACATACTTGGGTGAGATTAGTATACCTAGGATTGTTGATGAAACTGTACCCAGGTTGTTACTGATTTAGAGATTCGTGTATGTACTGATAGGTGGAGGTAGCATTGTTACAGATGGGTATGACATCATTTGTGTAAAACAGTCAAAGAAAATGCGTCTGGCAAACTCGTTTTATTGTTGAAATTGATAAAATGATACATGCTTGCTATTGGTGGGAGTTTGAAAAAAAGTTTAAGAGATTGAATGTATGCAGTGAATAGAGAATTGTAAATGATGTATGAAAAATGATATATGTATATATTGGTGATTGAATTAGCAGAATTTGATGACAGATGTTAAATTATGTAGAATCCTGGGCTAAATTGTTGAGAAACGTGGGCAGCTTATGTATTATGAATATTATTATAGTAACGCCTAATTTTAAAATTGCCTAAGTGTTTAAATGAAGTTATAGAAGAAGAAGCAATGAAATTGTGATTGTTTGAGTTTGCTATATGCCTGGATAGCATGTGTGTTATAGTGACATGTGTAGTTATGAAATGTAAAAATGGTGAAACGGTGTTTATGGTAACTTTCGTAATAGTGTAGTAAAATCTGTAAATAAGTCTGTAAAGCTATTTGTAGTCATAATTATCTGTATATGATTTCGTTCAATGCAACATTTTCTCTGATGGATTTATTCGTAAACTGTGTACAAAGTTCAAATAAATGACTTCTGTGTACAGTGACGCTTACTTGCTGGGGCTTCGTGCTTTTGTAGAAATCAGGATTTTATATTTTCAATGCAGTAGACAAGAATTTGTGCCAATTGGGATTGTAGAAGTTGTTGTTTTGATTAGTTAATAAATCCACGCATTGTTTTGATTGGTCAATAAAACACGCATTGTTTTGATTGGTCAATAGATACACGCATTGTTTTGATTGGTCAATAAATACACGCATTGTTTTGATTGGTCTATAAATACTCTAAAACTTTACATTTTTTGCACCAGTTAAAAGGGTATTGGCTTTTTAAAAGCAGGTTTGGTGAGTGCTAAAATCTTGAAAGGGTCATACACTATTTATTGTTCAAAATAAAGTGAATCAATATTTGCATTGATTAATTATAACCGGTAGAGTTAGATGGCCTTAATATTAAGGTATAACCAAAGAAAGAACAATGCTCTTATAACATCAGAGGTCTTACTATCAAGATGGTCTTAATATCAAGATGGTCTTAATATCAAGTTCCAATGTTAGTTTGAAAAAAAATGTAAAAATGTAACTCTGTTTAAATTCTTGCCGTTTTATCATGAATAATCAATTAGTTCTTAAATTATATTTTGGAAAAAAGTAACTTAACTGTTCCTTAGAAATTGTGCTCATTAAATTGACGAATTGATTTATTATGCGTTCTAATTTCTTGAAATGTTTAAAGTTATTTGACTCATTGGTATAGTGCAGTTTTAGACCCGTACATGTAAAGCGAAAGAAGGGCAACCGGCGTGTAGGTTAGTTCATATGAAGGGCAACTGGCGTGTAGGTTAGTTCATATGAAGGGCAAATGGCGTGTAGGTTAGTTCATATGAAGGGCAACCGGCGTGTAGGTTAGTTCATATGAAGGGCAATCGGCATGTAGGTTAGTTCATATGAAGGGCAACCGGCGTGTAGGTTAGTTCATATAAAGGGCAACCGGCGTGTAGGTTAGTTCATATAAAGGGCAACCGGCGTGTAGGTTATTTCATATGAAGGGCAACCGGCGTGTAGGTTAGTTCATATGAAGGGCAACTGGCGTGTAGGTTAGTTCATATGAAGGGCAACCGGCGTGAAGGTTAGTTCATATAAAGGGCAACCGACATGTAGGTTAGTTCATATGAAGGGCAACCGGCGTGTAGGTTAGTTCATATAAAGGGCAACCGGCATGTAGGTTAGTTCATATGAAGGGCAATCGGCGTGTAGGTTAGTTCATATGAAGGGCAACCGGCGTGTAGGTTAGTTCACAGGAATGAGACGAGGACACACATACCTAGTTATTAGTTATAGAGTATAACATATTGTAGAGACCAGTTACAAATTGGATTGTGGCAATATATGAACAATGACAAAATGAGATTGATAATATTTTTCAAGTATTGTTAATGTTATGATTATGTATGTACTTATTATGTTGATGATTTAGAAAAGCATTCCAAGTTATGTATTTTACCTGTGTTTGTTGCGCACTTACTGCCCTTGTTTTACTACTGTGTTATATTTCTGACTTATCTCTCCTTGACCTGACTTATCTCCCTTGGTCTGACTTCACTCCCTTGGTTTGTGTTTCCTCTCTTTTGTTTCCATTGTTTCTATGATTTTGTGATTTTCTGCATAATTGCTCATATAAGTGTTGTTTCCAAGGCAACTTTTTACATTTTCTAGATAATACAGTTCAACCGTTCACGACACACGTTTTCAATATGACAGGTTGGCCTTGTCTGCTTTTCAAAAGTTAAGACCTTTTTGGGCAACTAAATGATTGAAGAATTATGTATCTGAAAAGTATTTTTGGAAACTTGTTTTCACTTCTGATATCAAACTAAAGGATCGTTGATAGATGAACGAACATTTTAATCTACTTATGGTCGGTTTACTAAATTATTTATCTGTTAATGGTTTAAACAAGCAATTAAGTTGTGAGCTTATAACCTTTAGTAAAGTAAGAGGTAAGATTTGTGTATGATTTAATTACTATTGTTTACAAAATCTACAGTTAATCCAATATTAAGATGTATGGGAATTTATTTTCAGTATACAATGGTTGATGTAGCTTATTTTAAATGTATCAGGTTAGAATTGTTTAAAATGAAATTTCCATTATGTGAAGATTCTGGTTTAAAACAGAATACTAGACACAAATAGAAATAGTATGTATCCATTTGATTAATAGTACCGTATATATTCTAACAAACAGACGTATGATTAACGTGTAATTGAATTTAGTATATTCCACATAAATATAGTTCTAAGATGTTCAATGCAATAAAACTGTAATCTATTCTGTAAGTTATACATGTATATTTATTCAAAGGGCATAAAACTGTGTACTTGTCTGACATCAAATGTGTAATCCTTGTAAAGAGTGAAGTCAATTTAACAATGTATCCAACAGTGGTATTACTGATGAGAATAATATACAGCATGTTGATAGAGTGTCAGGGTTTGAATTCTAAATCAGAGATATTGATAATCATTTATAGATGTAAAACACTGCCAGAGGTATGATCTATGTGAATAATGTGTAGGTGAATCCGATATAAAGATGTGTATTAGGAACATAATCATATCCACATTGGATGGAGGATTTTTTTCAAATAATCAAATTTTTCATTGTTTTTCTGATTTCAGTTATCGATTGCTATAATATACGGTTTAAGTCTCCAAAGAATAAAAGTGTTTTAAAGTATTCTTATTGACAGTGGAATTCTTATTGACAATGGATACTATTTTGAAACTAATAAAAAAGACAACTTCGGTTCTTTTATCGCCTGTCTATAAACATGGTGTTCAAATGAATGGAAGATAATCTGTAGTTAAGATACATGTTTCTTTGTAAATAAACACTTTGAGATTTATCACACTGTGTGAACTGTATGTTAACGCTTGATTTCAAAAGGGTTTTATCTCTGTCTTTATTCAATAGCACTTAGAACCCTTTTGCTTCCGTCCATTGAGTCATGTGAGAAAACACTGCATTTAACTAAACACTCAGCACTTTGTTATTCTTACATTCCTTTCCACTTTAATTTTTATGATGTGATTAAAACATTGGTCTAAAAGAATATACAAGTACCTTACATATGTTTGTTTCACCTATTCAGCTCTTACGTCACATGATAGAAACGTTTTTGTTGTTGTGTTTTAATATTTTGTATCTTTATTTTTCTGTGTAAATTGTACATGCACATTTTTTCCAGCTTGGAAAATAAAGAAAAAAAGCTATTGCTATAGGATATAAACTATTGCTATAGGATATAAACTATTGATATAGGATATAAGCTATTGCTATAGGATATAAACTATTCCTATAGGATATAAGCTATTGCTATAGGATATAAACTATTCCTATAGGATATAAACTATTCCTATAGGATATAAACTATTGCTA
>ENA-OREC01002352-OREC01002352.1-marine-metagenome-genome-assembly--contig:-NODE-2352-length-10371-cov-12.132310_pt1 | contig 10371 bp, 4 predicted proteins | sample MGYA00248626_ERZ508543 | MGnify/ENA primary metagenome ERZ508543 (study PRJEB26211, sample SAMN05518279) | marine metagenome | isolation source: Puget Sound, Washington, USA | host: Bankia setacea...
GATCAGAATGCAAATATCGATATAACCAAAGTACATTGATCAGATGAGAATGCAAATATCGATATAACCAAAGTACATCGATCAGATCAGAATGCAAATATCGATATAACCAAAGTACATCGATCAGATCAGAATGCAAATATCGATATAACCAAAGTACATCGATCAGATCAGAATGCAAATATCGATATAACCAAAGTACATTGATCAGTTGAGTACTATTTACGTTGTAACTCACTAACTGTAATCTGTATTAATCTCTTTGGAAGGTTGATGAGTTGCATAAGTGAGAGAATGCATGCTAGACTGACATACACACGTCATCTATTTTCATATGTAGTAACCTCATTTATATGGTTACTTTTCCCATATTGACTTGTTTTTCCAAATGTCTAAGAAAAGTTAGAACCTCACAACCAAGTCGATTTTTACAGCACTTGATTCCTCTGTGATTATATTTACTTTGAGTCTGCATTCTACTACTGTATGAATCCTTTACCTTAATCATCAGACTTCCTGACGGCATCGTAATATCATCTCTGTCTGTAGTAATTCCTGCAACTTGCGTTTTTTACAATGTTTTGGGAGAAGCTTGCAGGGTTCTGACAACATAATTTGGTTACCCAGGTTTTTCTACTCTCAAGATTTTTGTGCTTACATTTAGAAAATTACAGAGAATTCACACCCTGTGACAAAACTAAACAACTATGGACTACAACAGTTACCTTTCATGTATATAACTATCTATAATCCATGTACAAGTACACGTTGAGGGGTGAAAGCTAAAGGGTTCTATCCGCATTTTCAGTTGATAGCTCTTAGAACCTTTTTGCTCTCACCACTTGATATCTAACAAGGAAACTTCTGATATTGTCTATTGACTATTTAGCTTGTAAAGTCGTTTGATGCTGACTGTTTGATGCTGACTGTTTGATGTTGAATGTATGCTAGAACAGAACTAGAACAGAATGCTAGACCGGAAAAAGCAGTAAAAGTTCAGTCCCAGAGGCCTCGTTGGTGTTCATTTCATTAAGAAGTATGACACATTTAGTAGATATTTACAGTATCAGGTTTCTATAGATGGAGTCAGCAGTGTCCAATGTCTGTATGCACTTTCTGAGGTGTTGTTTTGTGTGTTATATTATATGCTTATGCACAGTTAGCAAAAAATATTTCAAAAGTCAATCAACAAACAGCGGTAATTAAGAGTTTTGCAGATATTTGTATATACACCTACACATTGGAAAAGGCTTCGAAATGTGCGATATTGAATGTGACGCAATGAAGCCAAGACATTAAACCGCCACCAAAAATTACAAATTTACAGTAGAATAGTCACGGACTTGATTTGACCCATATTCTGTGTGATATTACACCGTAGAGCGTTAGTGTGTTAGTTGGAACAGCTTCATTCACTGTACCCAAAAATAAATTTGTCATGTACCTCGATTGTTAGTTGGTTAATGTGCCTCATGTTTTATGTATGAGACATTATTATACCTTACATAATGTGGTACGTATATGAAACACATTGATTTGTTTTGTAATTTGAGGGAGGGTAGGTTTGTACATACCAGTACATTCTACAGTTTTGTAAGTGTTCCTTTGTAACCGACAGGATGATGCTTTTTACTTGGCAAAGCAATGTTTCAGAATTACCGGTACCATAACGTCTTTGGCACCTACTTTTTTTACTACAAAGACATTTGTTTACTAGAATAATGTTTGTTAAAGAGTATCATGATAATGATACAGTAGGAGCCTTCAAGGTGTGTGAGAGTTTGGGTTTGCATGTGTGTTTTTTAAGGAGGGGGATCAGATTTGATGATCTTATTTAGCATTCAAGGCCATGTTATATATCAAAGGCTTCACTTCACTGGACGCGGTGCTCATGAATTCTGGACCGGTTGCTTTCACATTGGGAGGCTTTCTGTGGTAGGCAAATATGAGAGAATGATTTATACTCTCTACGAGGTACTGGGGTTCCAAACTATGTGGTAATCTTATTGTATGGTCTACAAATATGATAATCTTGGCCGCCAAAAATGCTACAATGTGATAATCTTAATTGGCAACTGGGGAGTCTTATCAAGAAAGAGTGACAGTTTATCTTCTAGCCTCCACATATTTTATGAACCAGAGTCAGAAAGTGAGATAATGTACCTTGTGGAGCATCTTAGCCGCCCACGGAATCATGTTGTTTCTTGTTGTTGTCTAAACTTTGTTCATCTTTTGTTGTTGTTTTCTGAGTATATGTTGTTTCCCCCAAGGTTGTTGTTGCCAAGGACGATATCTGTCGTTTTGTTGTTGCTGTATTGAGATGTCTTTGAAGCTTATCTCCTTTGTTTGCGATTAAACATTCAGAGAGCTAGAGTGTGGTAAAATAGCATAAGCTGAACAGTCTCTAAATTGATGTTGGATGAAGAACAACATAGCATTTTTTCGCTTCTACTCATTGTATTGTTGTCTCCTTGATTAGTCCTGAGCATATCTTTCGTTTTGTTGATGCTTAGTGGTGGTGTCCAATGATCATTATCTCCCTTTGTTTTCTTCTCTTAAAAAGAAGTCTTGTTGAGTGAGTAGTGTCCTTTGATTATTATCTCCCTTTGTTTTCTTCACTAAAAGGAGTCTTCAAGCAACTGAGTAACTTTAGTGTAACTGAGTAACTTTCGCCAGAGTCAATTGTTGCTGCTAGAGCTTTAATCTTGAGCTTTTGTCTGGGTTTGAATTGTTTTCTTGGAAAGTGAGTATTACCTTGGCTGACTGTGCTCAAGTTTTTCTCCTTGTTGTTGATGAGGTCACAAGTTTTGACTGTTATTACATAGGAGCACTTGTCCTCCCTTGGTGCATAAAAAATAACCAGCAATGAGGTAATAAAATAAAGGGAGATAAACAGTTTGATTGCCGTTGGGTTGATTGAACTCTGCTGTGCCTGTTTTTTTCCTTTTTCCACCCTTGTTTATAATAATCCATAACTGCTGTGGCTGTGGACCAAACTTAGAGAGAGAGAGCAGAGAGGTAGACTGAAGCTGCTATAGCGCATTTGGCCAAGATTCTGTAAACAAAAAAACGTGAAGTGCTTGAAGGGGGGAATTTTATGCTGCTGATGGAATGTTACAAGGCACCTGGTTATACAGCACACACCCTTCGGGCTTATCAGACTTTAGCTAAACAATATGATGCAATATGATATCTACTTCCAAACGATAGAACTTTTTCTGCTGAAAGGCAAGTTTCTCAAGACTTCAGAAGAAACTCTTAATGATGATTGTGATAATAATGCAGGCTGGATTTTAAGGCGGTTATCTTGTTTTCAACTACACTGCAAAGAAGTTCAACAATCCAGCAATGGGCTAATTCTACTACACTGTTCAAGTCTCTATGTGTTTTAACTACATGTATCTGTATTCCCTCTGCACTTTTTGTTACAACACAGGTCCTGGTACTTTTCAATCTGTTCAAAGACAAAAAACATGTTTGTAATGTCTGGGTAACTGTCTAATCTTTTATAATTATCTGTTTCACCAAGAATGCACAGTGAATGGAGTGTTTGTATGCTAGGTTTCTTATTGAAATGTCAGGATTTATCGGGGACTGAAGCAGGAATGTGCCAAACTGTCTGCAGTCTATATTTTTCTCCCTTTCTTGTACATATCAAGGGGGGGGGGGATGTGTGTGAATGCGAAAGGTTCTATCTGCTTCTTCATTCAATAGCACAATAGAAACTAAGAAATGGTTGCAATGTATATGGTTGGGTGGTAGAACAGTTTGGATTGCTGCATTTGCTTGGCATGGCAACGCAACTTATAAAAACAAATGATGTAAATATAGAGCACAATGTCAAGAAACTAGATTTGTTTGAAATTGTTCCACTAAGTGTATAATTATTTACAGTAAAATAGACAACCTAAAGTGCACTGCTATATTCTTCGTGTTATGGCATTTTTTTATCTTGAATTTGCGATTTAATGATCAGTTACTACAACCGCAGTTGCGTTCATTCCCATATTGCATTTATTTTCGTAAGTTTATTGTGCCATAAACTTTGTACTTTTACAGCTCTAGCCTACATACTACATGAGCAGATTTTTGCGATCATCGACTTTTTCTCGATCATCGACTTTTTCTCGTATGTATGGGCGTTAGTGTTTTAAACAGAAAGTTGTCGACAGATTGTATCCGGCTGGATTTTGAGAGAGAAACAGATTTTTCAGTGGAGCATTGTAGTGCACATCTGTAGGCTCAGCAGGAATCTGTATCCATGAATTACACCAAACTTAATCTGAACACTATACCAGGCTAAGTCTAATCCCAAATCTTATTATGGTGCAGCCAGCCTAAAGTTCACTCAACACCAAATCTCTCATCACAGTGCATCCTTTAAGGGCTAAAAGTAAAAGCGAGAGGATTCTAACTGGTGTTGGACTATGGAAGCAGATAAAACTGTTACGCATTCATCTCTTGACTTGCAGCCTCTCTCCAAATCTTATTACGCAGTTTTGCATTTCTGGCACAAGAGAAGAGTGCAGAAAACTATAGGTGACTAGCACTTGGATAGCTTGGTAAATCAAGGGATAAAGAAGGATAAATGATGAAACTGTACTAAGTATATATGAAATTATAAGGCAGTTATGTTCGTGTTCCCTCAAAGTGCTGCAATTTAGCAATCTCAAGGGCACCTAGGCTTACGATAATCAACCAAGTACTTGCTATAAGAACATTATTCTGTAAAATGTTTTTGAAAAGAGAATTTAAACGAGTATGCACCTGTGAAATTAACAGTTACAGGTTTTGCTGCTGTAGTCTCGTTTCCGTTCATAAAATGTCTTTGGGAAAAATATAAAAACTTTAAAAAGCAAGTGAACATTTTGAAATTCCCATTTATATTCTTTCAAAATTCCTGTCTTCAGATAATCGACTTGTTAGTTTTTTGGTGGACTAAAAAGACAACTGTTCCTGCAATGATGCTGTTTATATTAAACTATTTCACAGGGTGCGTTTAATGGTTTTGTATGTTTTACTTGAAGGTTGAACCACTAGTATACAACTAAGTGTATAGAATAGCAGATAAGATTTACCCACTTACATTCACCTATACATAAATTATACATGGTTCAATACATGTAAGCGAATTTGAAATGAACTATAAAATTCATCATTAGGCCATACATTATTATTTTATCTTCAATCAAAACATACTTACAAACCATTTCTCCCTCACTGTCAATGAAGCCTGTTAAATCTGTAGGTGTCGATTTTATTTGTACAGTTTTACCAATATATGACACAATTAGTACATTTTTTTTCTATCACAAACAAAAAGTGCAGTATTGATTTTTGCCATTGATTCTATTGTAAAGATTATCCCTGTACGTGTATAGGCTCACTTTTCTATTGTGCAGGATAAACATGGGACATTGTCATTTGAGTTGGATCGATCCAAGTTTTCCGCTTAAATGAAAATGCACAATTTAGTATAGACTCAATTCTTCAATATTTCTAAGTTGAACCATTAGATAAACACGTCCATATGTCTGACTACTGCAGTTTTACCTCCAAGCTGTTGTTGATCTTGTACAAATGAAAGCGTCAGCCTTCTGAGCCAGTTTGTCGGTGTTTAATCTATAGAAAGGCAGTTATACAATAGAATGGTGAACAGACACTTGACTACCCTGATATTTCTGGTATGCACTTTCTTCCGCCAGTCATTGACCTAGGGAAATTGATTCGGGCACATGTTCTATCAAGGGTCCAGTAGTCTAGATTATGGACTAGTAAAAGGGGGACATCATTGCTCTCTCTCTCTCTCTCTATCACATCCACTCTCCCTCCCTCTCTTGTTTGTTTTCTTCACTTTCGGGCTTCCTCTGTCTGCTGTCTATCTCTCTCTGCCTTCTCTTTCTTATTCATTTTCTTTCACTATCTTTTTCTCTCTCTATCTTTGTTCTATCACCCGACTATTAAGAATTTCCTGTTGTAACTTACATGTCAAACGCGTGACACAATCATGGGGAGTCACTGAATCACCTACGGTCTTGTAAAGTGATATCAAAATAGAGACGAGTTTGTGTTAAACATTGTTACATTAGTGTTGCAACTCAGCGACTTGTACTGTACCTGAATCCCTGATGTGTAGCATTTCACCTCTCAACGTGTCACAGACAATTCATTTGTGACACTCATCGATTTGTTCAGTGCACAAAAGTTAAAAATGAATCTTGTAATTAAAGTTTCATGAGGCACGTCTAAATTTTGCATGTGCATTATAAATAGTCTACACAGTAATCACATAATTAAGGGAAGTATGTCAACACTGTTTATGTATGCCAACGCTCTGTATCTGTACATCTTATTTGCATTTTAGTTTTGTGTTAGAGCGTAGTCCTAAGGTTCAAGTTGAGTTTAGTAGTTTAGCTGTTGTTATGCTGTGTCTTAAATTCACATATCTCTCTCTCTCCCTCTCTTTCTTTCTCTCTCTCTTGTTTTTTTTCTGTCACTTTCTCTGTGTGTGTCTTGTTTGTTCTCTGTCACTTTTTCCCTGTCTTGTTTGTTTTCTGTCACTTTCTCTCTCTCTCTCTCTCTCTCTCTGTCTTGTTTGTTTTCTGTCACTTTCTCTCTCTCTCTCTTGTTTGTTCTCCCTCTCTCTTGTTTGTTCTCTGTCTTATTTGTTTTCTGTCACTTTTTCACATTTTCTCTCTCTATTGTTTGTTCTCTCCCTTCTCACTCTTATTCACTCACTCTCACTGTCTTTCTCTCTATATATCTCTTCTGTCACTCTACTAAATAATGAGAGATTATTTTAGCACTAAGATTAAATAAAAGTAGATTTGTCTTATATAAGAAGACTGATTGGACGAGTATGAGAACTGCTCAAGGGGATTAAGACAGGGAGATAAGCTATGATGCAACTGTTACAGGTTCTCTTAAACACTCGTCAGACCATACTGAGCCATGGTAACGATATGAATTCAATTAAGGCAGTTAAAGTTAAGAGAAAATTAAAACTGAACCACAGGAAACAAGAGAAATTCAATTCAGGTATTGAAGTTTTAAGAGAAAATAAATTTCTTTTTTACGTTCAGAATACTCCAGGAAATGTTTTAAATCAAGCCTGGGATACATTACATAACATATGACATAGGTCCTGACCTAAATCTACATGTCGTAACATTGTACTCATCATAGATGTAAACATGTTTTTCGTCAAACGACCGTAGAAAGGTAAATTTAATGTAGCATTTATTGCCGTGAGACCATGATATATGTTTATGCGCTAACATTAGCCGTGTAGTGTGTAAATTTCAATGTCAACGTCTACATGATGGGAGAAAGCTTTAAAAGTTATTAGACCGGAAAATTTGTTTCGCTGTTTAAAGGTCTACGTAATATTTGCCGATCAATATCTGAGTAAGCTAATAGTTGTTTACTGTACTCAAGCCGACAGTCATATGTTTAAACTAAGTAAGTATAATGCATTGTTCTTGCACCAATGTAATTACAATTTCAAATAGCTTGAAAGAGTGTGACATAAATTCTTAAAATATACACACTTTGGGTTGGATGCAATAGTGTACTATCTGCTTCTTGATTCAATGCACTTAGAACGTTATCACTTTCACCTCTCGATACAGCCATTACACGGTTTTCATAAGCCATTTTTACTTACCAAATATAAATCATCGCGTAGTTGAGAAACATAATTGTATGCATACTTAAATGCTTGACAAAATTTGAAGGTTAATTTACAAGTAGAGGTTATATTAAGGTTTTTGGGTCAAGACAGAACAAAGAAAGGAGTCCAGATATAGTGAATGTGGATGAAATGGACCAATGGATTATGTAGATGGTGTTTTTTTGCTGTCTATCTTTCGTTTCGTCTAGGTTCAAAATAAACTTTTTAGTAAGCGAGGTTTTCGATGTAAAATGATTTGTTGAATTATTATTATTAATATTCATGTACTGTCTATGTCCAGTAACTGTTCTATAGTGTTAAAAGTATGTGCATAGCAATATTGATCAGCTAGAGGTGAAACAAGGACTTTGTAATCTTGTATAATATATAATAGTTATTAGGATATTTGGTGAGAAACAGCTTTGGGGGCTACTTTTATGATTTATGAATGGAACATGTTTGTTAATCCCTCTTCTTTCAAGTCACATAGTTTCATTAATTCTACTAATACTTATAATTCACTACATCTGCCAAGTCTAAGGTACCGAGTTCAGAGACATCAAGGTAAGAAATCAAGAATGAACCCTCTTTAAGCTTGTTGTCTGAGAGAAAAAACAAAAAAAATGGGGGAAATTGCCTGGAGAAGCATGGTGGAAAAAACGGCCCAGAAAACCTGAACAATATTTCACCACAGATTAAGATGAACATGTCTGGTGATAAGAGTTAGGAATGTACATTATTGTGGTAACATTTAGACTAAGTTACTTACAGCTTGTCGAGAACACTAATTATCAGCTGAGGGAGGGAGGTCGATCTTGTTTTAGCACTAGGTTTTCCAATCATCTTTGTCCATCTCGCTTTGAGTTGGTCAGAAGACAGTTTGCATTAATTCTGGTTTTTCAAGTTTTTGCAAATTGTTGGAGTTTTTACAAGTATGGTATTTCCTGTATTCAGAAGTATGGTATTTCCTGTTTTTACAAGTTAAACACATTAAGCTGAATTGAATAAATATACCCTTATTTGGTCGTGCTCTTCTGTGGTTTGCAATCATTTTGCTCTTGCCGTATAGTTTGTTTCACTGGTCGTGGGTTCCATTGCTCGCAAGCTATGTCCTTTGTAAGCTTGTAATTTTCTTCTTTAATTTCAAGACAGAATTCAATGATTACTCTGTTTGTCCTATCAACTTGCAAGAGGTTTTGGATATAAAATGGGTGCAAGTGGATCATGTCATAGGATGAATGAACATATTATTTATATCTGTTTATGCATTAATCATAGTTTTACCATACTCAGTAAGCTGAACAAGTTCAGAGATATATGCCATTTTTCTTGCCTGATGTTGTTCCTGTTTATATCTGTGGATGAATGTGAAAGGGTTCTAGCTGCTTCTTGATTCCATAACTCTTTAAGTCCCCTTGGTATATATCAGAGGAAGGTGGTTGTTTCCTTGGATGGATAGGAAAAGAGCGTGGCCAGCAATTAGCTGCTCATGTTTTATCTATTAACTAGCTAAGAGTGGCTAAAGAGACAGAGGTATCTGAGTGCGCTTGGCTGTGGGTAAGAAAGCACTGGTGTTTATTTAGGGTATCACGGGGAGAAAGTGGAAGGGCTCTATCTGCTTCTTTATTCAGTAGCACTTAAAACCCTATCACTTTCACCCATTGGTATGTACAATGAAACAGTCTGGTGATAGAGGTAATTGGCTGGATTAATGAGTACAGTGGATGTGAAAAGGTATAATTAATGGACCATTAAAAGCAAAAGGGGTTTAACTGTTTCTGTGTTAAGAACCACTTATCGTCTTCTTGTCTTCAACTGCGAATAATACTCTTAGAAGGTAATTGGGTAAAAGGTGAAATGTTTTGTATGTTTCTTGCTTGAACTGTTTGGGGTTGAAGGTAGCAAAGGAGACAGTTTGTGGGGGTAGTGGCGAAGGAGAAAGACTGGGACACATGTGTAGCAGAATGGTGTCTTTGACCTAAAAGACTAGATAATGACCCTGATGATAAGAGTTAATTAGTGAATATATGACATGTAAGCAGGTGATGAGGATGGCATGAAAAATATTAACTTGAGACGTTGAAAACAACACCCTTTTAAGTGGTATTAGATAAAGAAGGTGTTAGTACTTTTTCGCCTTCATCGCTTGAGTTGAAGATATGATGAGTTTTGGTACGAAAAGTTCTAAACTGCTAAGCTTCAACAGATTAGCAACTTTAATGGCTGTATGTATAGGCAATCTCACCATGTTGGTGTCCTTTTACAGGAACCCTGTTACAAACACCATGTAACAAAGGATTATAATGGAGTAGTATAGATACAACTATAGCATTATGAAGGATCATTTATTGGATAGTTAACAAGTGCATTAATGTGGAAGCATTCTATCCCCTAGTTATTCATTCAAAAGCAATTATAAACTTTTCACTTGATTGACCCTTAGAGACATGTTGCTGTAAACCTATGAGGGATATGTGGGTCAGTTAATGAAGCGGTCAAGCATCTAAATTGATAGTGGTCAGTGGTACTAGTGGTCAGTTACCTGATTGGTTCTGTTAATGACCAGACCACTTTGAGTTAATCAGACCGGTCATAGACTGTGTGCTGTAGAACAATAGTGAGGAGGTTTCACATGCAGAACTTGTTACAGGGTTATTTTCATGGGCCATAATTCCATTAATTTGGCTTAATGAAGAGTA
>ENA-OREC01002353-OREC01002353.1-marine-metagenome-genome-assembly--contig:-NODE-2353-length-10370-cov-15.458175_pt1 | contig 10370 bp, 4 predicted proteins | sample MGYA00248626_ERZ508543 | MGnify/ENA primary metagenome ERZ508543 (study PRJEB26211, sample SAMN05518279) | marine metagenome | isolation source: Puget Sound, Washington, USA | host: Bankia setacea...
TTGGTAAATCTAAGACCTTGAACAAGAAATAGATTTGATGTTATATAAACGCATCATTGATGTTATATAAACGCATCCATGGCCATTAGTTAAACCTGAACCACAAACTCTTCAAGACCCTTTCGTGTAACAAATGGAAAGTTATTTTCTCAAGAAAAAAATTAAGATAAAAATCTACAAAACTTAATGTTTTGAGAAAATAACGAAAACTTTATGGATACTTTTGTGTATATTTTGGTGAAGGTTTTCGTGCATGTTTCTGATATATGAACTGTATTTCGAGACAGTCAAATAAATGTACATGGGTAAATAATGAGGACGTGGTATTTTTAGTGAAATCAACAATGTTTTGTGATTACTTGCACTGATTAACTACTCAAACTGCTAATCATAAAAATAAAAGGTCGGTGCAATTATCATATGCAAAAAGAGCGCCGAAAAAAATACTGACAGATGACATGTAGGTGTGAATGTAGAAAACTTGGTCAAATCTATTTTAGAATGTTGTAAAATTATTTTAGATACAGGATGTAAGAATTAGGTAATGGTTGTGGTAAACATGTATGAATCATAAATGATAGGTATGCTCAATAGTTTACCCTCTAGAAAGAAGGATCAATAGTTCAACGTTTAAACAAATAGAATGAAACAGAAAATTGACAATTGGGTGAACAGTCTGTGGATTAAAAGAATCTTAAGATGTAAATCATAAAACAAAGTTTGACTTTTACAATGATAAATAAAAGCAATCTGTCTGGACACTACACTTTACTTTACTGACACTAACATTTGTTTAGGAAAACACTTGACCAGTACCAGTATATTGTGGTATAAAATTAGGAATACAGTAAAAACTTATAGGCAATACAAGATGGAAAGTATATTATAGGAGTATGTTCTTCAGTTTCACAGTTTACAATTAAACATCAGTAACTACAAGGAATACACATCATTACCTGGTAACGCATTCAAATTTAAAACATGTTGGAGGTACAGAAATAGGACATTTATTTCCATTTGTTTCAACATACATACCATATTTAAAATTCAACGTTTTTTATGCAAAATGAAAACAATGAACAAATACAATTCTGATAAACTAGCATACATCTATATAACATTTGGTTTTTAAACTGAAAACAAACAATATAACACTTGATACAGGGCAGAGTACAAAGTATAAATACAGGAACCACGTTACTATATATACAACTAGATGTAGATGTGACTGTCTATATTATACACCAGAGTAGTATAAGATGTAGATAGCTGTCCCATAGCTGTCCCGTGTTCTCTCTTATAGAATGTAATCCTGTTTTAGCTAGTTCTATAGAGTTGAATGTATGCAAGACGATATGCATCAAACTTCTGTAAACATTTCTTTCACTTGGCATTTACCAGAATTTATTATAATTCTTTCTCTATTACATAAGCTGGCTTAAAGTTTGTGCTTTTGGCATTTTCTACTTAATATTTTCTTTTTTTTAGAAATACCTTTGACATTAAGAATGAGTCTTTTAATAGTATTGAACATGTTATAATCAAGCATTCTTCTGATAATAAGCAAGAAAAAAACCCAACCTAAATAATAACAGCTTTTCAAGTTTAGAACCAGTTATAAGACATTTGCGCTTTTCAGGAGTCAGTATTTGGGATAGGAAAAAGAAGAGTATTCAGTGTGTATAATGTGAAGGCAAAACTGAACTGAATTCTGTTAAAAATTACAAAACATTTGAGTGGGAGGGGGGGAGGTGTAAAAGGGTTCTATCTGCTTCTTTATTCAATATCACTTAGAACCCTTTCACTTTTAACCCTTGACTTTTAACAATCATGATTAATTAGGAAATAGGGGCCCAGTTTGTATCTACATGTATGTTTTGTTCTGTATAATCGTCATGAACTATTTTTCTCTACATCTTACTGTTTCTTACTGTGTGTACAAAACCTGTTTACTCGAGTGAGCTTGTTGACATTGCTTCTGTATTGCGGCTTAGTGTTCTCAATCATGTGGCTCGGGTCAGAAATCACGTCATCTACGCTGTTCTCGTCTCGATACCAACAATGTGCCCACGGTAGTTGAGTCCAAGCTTTGTCAACGCATTCCCAAACCCTCCGTGTCCATGGTCGAGTCATGTGTGATAATGGAGTGTATCAAAACTCAAGGTCAACAGGGTCAAAGTCAAGGTCGTCATGCCAGCGCAGCCCATCGTGAGTTGTCACGTTGGGAGATGAGGGGTTGGTCAGAGGTAAGATTGCCAGCGACTATAGGGCACGCTGTTTTAGAGCATCGTGGGAAAGAATCTATAAATAAACAACAGTTCTTACTAAAAGACTGCGCTCAACCTTACTGCTACTAGAACAGTGATTATTCGTTAGCTGTTAGTTCCAGTTTCAGAGAATGGCTTTTTTGTTTCTGTTTGTTTCTTTTCTGAAGGCTTTTGGGTATTTCGTAGATAGCATGGTGGAGTATTTTAGCTTGTATTTTGTTGTCTGCTGTGGTGTGACTTTGCTTGTGTCCATCATTTTATTTTTATCTTGCCTGTTTTCACTTTGCTGTTGCTATGATGTGGTTGCTATGATTGAATTTGCAGTGATGTATGATACTTATAAGCTAAACGTTTGTCTCAGTTTGGTCAATTAAAACTATGTGTCCAAATTAATTTTTTAATCTGAACATATTTTGTTTTCAGCATTTAGTTTGCCAGTTGTAAACACTAACATCACACGCACACTGTATGCAAATGAGCACTGTAGTTGAAAACACAATTGTTGATGTATCAGTCTCTCAAAACACAATTTTCAGCAAACGATCCTTTTTTTTCTTTTTTAATGTCAGATCTAACTTAGTTTTGGGAGACGGAGTTAGAACTAGTTTTGTTTACTTAGAAATATTAACATTCACAGTTGCCATAGAAGTTTTCTCACACAAAAAAATAACTAACTAATGTTAGAATTATGTTTATTAGCCAAAATAGAATATATGCGTTTTGGTGAGCATGCAAATTAGTCAAACAATTGCTTTTCAGCTTTATAAAATGACAATCTTTTAATTCTTCGATTAATTATGACAGTTATCTTGCTTTGAATCAAGTTCTACAAGAATAGTTTCTTATAACATTTGTAAATTCATAAGTAATTAAGGACACACAATACAGTTATATTAGTTTCAAAGTTCAAAGCTACTTTTCTTACCATTCAATGTGTTTGTATTTGCTATATTCTACCCATAGCTAGATAGTGCTGGCAGTTTGCTATGATATATAAACTCTTATCAGTGGTAATGGGTGATAAAATTGCTATTGCTACGACACATGAATTTCACAGAGGCACATGTATTTTTCTGTCCTCAGTGTTCTAAGAGTTGTGGAGAGGGGACACAATCGCGGATAGTTTCCTGTGTGAATGATAGGGCACAGCCTTCCGAGGACTGTGATCAGAGTACGATCCCAGAGTCTATAATGTCATGTAACAACGGGGAATGTATGCCAACCCCGCAAGGTGAGTACAGAAAGATGAATCCATAATGTTTTAAACTGAAGACATATAGATATAACTTACATGAGTTGACATTGAATATAAACTTTTATTAAACTAGTTGTGTAAGTTTGATCACTATAATTATTGTTTAATTAAATGATCATTAAAACAATAATGCGCCACTGGGCCTTAGTATATTTCAAACAGGTTTTTGATGTGTCATACCTAGAATTATATTAGAATAATGTACTATATAAAGACTTAAATTACTCTGAAAACAGGATTCATTTTCTTTATGAATGTTACATGTTTATCCAAAGGAAAGTAGTTAGTGACTGGAAATCAAGATTTTAAGTGGGGTGTCTTCAGTAAAGTGTCAGTAGTTTACTCTTTAACGTTTTAATTATTGATGCGTTTGATTTTTTATTTGCAGGTCAAAAAGCATGTTTAGACCATTATTCCTGGTGCAATCTGGTGACCCACCACAAAGTGTGCAATAATCCATTATATAGTGAAAAATGTTGCAAATCATGCAGTCAGCAGAGACACTGATAGAGATTCACCATATCATCTAGGTTTCTCACTATAGTAACAGGGGCACACAACTCTGTCAACACGTCATTTGAGTTCAGAACCAAAGGGAGATAATCTTGCAATTGTTCATGTCATTATAGAGCAGAGGGATGCAAGTTCTGGTGTTACTCAAGTAAATGAGAACGAAGGGAGGCAACTATATCACATTTCTGAGAGATTTTTTTGTATCAAGGGACACTACTGTGATTAGTTTGGTGATTTGGTACAGCAGGGTTATACACCTTCTGTGGTATGATTTTGATAGAAAGGGACATTACTCTGTCATATGTGCATCTGTGATTATTGTAGTAAGGGACACAACTTGCAATTAGACATGTTATATAGAAAGGGGTGCAACTCCTCCAGGAGCCGGCAATTAGGATCAGGATAACTCTTGTATGTTTGGAAGGAGAAAAATGGTTGAAGAGTGATTATTTTGTTGTACCATTGTAAAGTAAAATGTCATCGTTATCATTTCTAGAATGTATAGGGGTGTTAAGATAACCGTCAGATGTGATGGGAGCCCTAGCCAAAGCCTCATGAAAAACAATTACTGGGTGAAAAGCAGACTAATGAAAAAGATATAGGCTTGTAAATGCACAAAACAATATTAACTGAAGATTTGTTTCTTTTTACCCACCCACATCATATTCAGTCCAGATCGCCAGAAAAAAACTACATGTGAATTGTGACTAGATTTGAACCTGACTCTTGTTCCAATGCCAGTATGTGTGAATTTTTGAAAAGTGAAATGGGTGTGGTTTATTATGCAGATTATGTAGACATGAATTTTTCTCAGTGCCATGGGATTTGATTGGTGCAAACTGAAGAGAAAGGTGGGGTTTGGAATTAGTGATCAATTGTTGGCAATGGAGCAAAAAGCTGGGGAAAAGTGCATTATGACTATATAGTGACCTTGACCTGATCTGACCTTGTATGGTGTAAATGTGTGACCTTGAGGAGTAACCTTGTGGGTTGACCTTGACCTGTAATGGAGTGACATGTGACCTTCATGTAAGGGGAATTAACTGTCTCAACGTCATCGTTTCATGAAACTGTTTTGATACTCACAATTCATCAAGATGCCATTTTGTAACAGTGAATTTTTTTTTTATCATTTTCTTTTTATATATATGTATTTGAAGATTCCTAGTGTTAGTTAAGCATTTATTGTCAGAGTTGTATATACATCTTTTACATTATTTTTATTTCTGTATTTATTTTTGTTGGGATGTAAAGATAAATAGTTCTTGTAACTAGTTTTGTATTTGTTTTTGTCAGTCAAAATGTTGTCATTTTTTAGTGTTGTTTTGTGTAATTGTATGGTTTATGTGTTTAGATTGTCATTAAGGAAAATGTCCTTATTCCAAAAATGTTTCCTTATATACGATATTTTAAGGACAATAAAATGCATGGATTTTTATATAATTACCAAACACACTAGATAACCTGAATCTTGTCCTTGTTATCATTAAATTTTCGCATAATCCACTAAAAATATATAGTTTCCCAAGAATTATAATGATGTTAAAGATTTTATCAAATAAAAAGTTGAGTTTAAGGTAATAATTGGATGGAATTATTGTAATAATACAGAATCAAGTCTGGATGTACAATGACTATGTTGATTGTTGTATTGTGGTTTTCTATAAATTGGCACCGTTGTTAATTAATTGTTTGACAGGTTTAGCAATTGTTACTATTATTTCACCTTTTTCATAAACTTTTTATAAATGGTTTAACTGTTGTTAATGAACTCGTTTTTTTTGTATTTTTATAATGATATGAATTTTGAACCTGTAAGTATGTACAAAGTTTTTTTTATGAAGATATGTAGATATTGAGTCAGCTATTTTAAGAAAACAAATATGACTTGTTAAACAAAAAGTATCTGAACCGATTGGAATACGTTGTTGTTTATAAGTGATATGTTCTTTAGTTTTCAGAATAAATTAATGGAAATTTGAAAGTGCCTGGTAAAAAAAATGAAGCCAATTAACTCAATGGAACTGATTTTGAAGTAAGTTGAGCATCAATGTGAATGTCCATTCTATGTGTGTATGATTTGTATTATTTGTTGTCAGTTCAATAACTATAATAGTGCATGTTCAACTAATATGATTGCAAATAAATCTGGCGAGGGTTACACTTGAATCTATTACTCTGGCGAGGGTAACACTTGCATCTATTACTCTGGCGAGGGTAACACTTGCATCTATTACTCTGGTGAGGGTAACACTTGAATCTATTACTCTGGCAAGGTTAACACTTGAATTTATTACTCTGGCAAGGTTAACACTTGAATTTATTACTCTGGCAAGGTTAACACTTGAATTTATTACTCTGGCCCGTGTAACACTTGAATATATAACTCTGGCGAGGGTAAGACTTGAATCTATTACTCTGGCGAGGGTAACACTTGAATCTATTACTCTGGCGAGGGTGACACTTGAATCTATTACTCTTTAATCGTATGTTTTACACTTTAAATGATATCAATATTTCTGTTTTCTATGTTGAAGGTATTAATACAGCATTAAGTTTAATCAATATTTTACTGCAAGTATATAATTAATTATGATGATTTATAACTACTTTAAAAACATATAACGGTACTCAATAATTGCCTTACAACTTATGTGATTATTTTACCTCTATAGTAACTTTGTCTCTCTATGTTGTTGCTGTTATATTTTTGTGTTGTTGATTGTTTGTAGGGGGAGTATTGTTAGACCTCCTGCTGGAACTTATGAGAGATTACGAGTTTGAAGAGAAGTTTTATGGTCTAACTTTGAGAACACATTACATGTAATAGGAATTTTGTTTTTGGGTTGTATTTGCATTTTCAATGATACGTTTTTATGATGTACAACCCAAACAAGACTGAGTGAATTATAGATAAAAGATGTGCTATAATATAAACATGCATTTACAAATCAAGTGTTCAAAATAATGAACAACAAGAATTGAATGAAAAGATTTTCAATTCTTAGCAAAGTTTATCTCCTGATATAAAAAATAATATTATATCGATATAAATATGCATTTTTGTCTTTTTTGGACAAAAGTTTGTAAATACAGAACTGTGTGTTAAATTTAAGTTGTTATATAGATTAGGAAACTAACATAAAAGGGGGGTCATAGTACATGTACACCATAACATAAACATCTGCAATGATTCTTAAAATAGTAACCAATGAAATGCCTTACTACTTTTAAATCTTAGCGCTAATGTAATGACATGTAAAGTGATTATGTCTAAGTAGAAGCAGATTCTTACAAAGCCAATAAAAATAAAGCATACAATAAAGACAAGTTAATAGATTAAGAAGTGACTGCAAAATGGTTCTATCTGCTTCGTTATTTAATAGCTTTCACCCCCTCCATACACGTTTGCTTCACCCCCTCCATACACGTTTGCTTTCACCCCCTCCATACACGTTTGCTTTCACCCCCTCCATACACGTTTGCTTTCACCCCCTCCATACATGTGGTAGTATTACAGTATGATCTCTCCACAGTGAAACTCTACAAAACTAAATACAGCGAGCGAAACATGAGCGCCTCCGAAACTAAAAGCTATTTTTAGACTCAAGCATATTTTTACCACTTGAACTATAAAGCACGCCAAATTTTATATTTGTTCTAATCCAGGGGCTGTCCCGTTTAGTGTAGTTTCACTGTATGTGTTTTGTTTGCCTTAATGATGCTCAACTTCTTGTTTAATAACAGAATGAACTTAGTATTTTAACAATTTAACCCCAGTTGACAACAGATAGGACAAGTATCCATGTATCTGTGAAAAGGGACATTTTCATGGTTTAACCTCTAATACTGATTTAACCTCTAATACTGATTTTAAAATTATATATAATGACTTTTTGATATTTTTTCAAGATATTTCAATTGTAATTTTTAACCCTACAATTTGACCTTGACATATTTTGTTGGGAAGGTTATGGTAAAAATGTGGATAACCTCTAACAATGTTGGTGAAAGATCTTGACAAATGGTATAGCATACATTCTTAATTTGTTTACAGATTAAGTCCTCAATTTTCATAAATACATGTTTATCAGTCATTGTAAGACTTTCATGCAGTTTTTTTTATCAATATTTTGTACTTTTGTAATAAAACGCATGCATGTTTGCTTTATTTAAATAAACCCTTTTTTCACAAACTATTTTACTGTGTTACAGCTGATTGAACTGTTAAAAGATTGTGTATGTTTTGTTCTTTATCTATTTGAAGAAAAATGAGAAATAGACTGTGCCTTTGTTACATTTGCCTTTTAAGCTCGACTGTTTTAAAGAAAAAAAGCTAAGTAATTACGTTGGCCTTATTCATATTCTCGATGATGGTTGAACACTTTGATTAAATGAAAGAGAGTATTTTAAAACATACAAGTTATTTCAATACAGAAGCAATTCTACTTATCTCCCTTTAATGCAAGATTTCTCTTCACACATTTCTACTTATCTCCCTTTAATGCAAGATTTCTCTTCAGACACATTTCTACTTATCTCCCTTTAATGCAAGAGTTCTCTTCAGACACATTTCTACTTATCTCCCTTTAATGCAAGATTTCTCTTCAGAAGATTTCTACTTATCTCCCTTGAATGCAAGATTTCTCTTCAGACACAGTTCTACTCATCTCCCTTTAATGCAAGAGTTGTCTTCAGACACATTTCTACTTATCTCCCTTTAATGCAAGATTTCTCTTCAGCCACATTTCTACTTATCTCCCTTGAATAAATATTTTACCATTGCTGTTGTTATTCACATTCAGTAATACAAATTGAATCACTTGTTAACATTGAGTGTAAAACAGCCCCAGTAGTGTATCCATTTATAGGAACTAAATTATGGGAGTTTAGGCCAGTCAGTTTATGTTATTTTTAATGGTTTATAAATTTATAGTTCAGTACTTCTTTAGATGTTGTGTCTGAGATGTTTTGATGAAGTCCCTGTACCCTGTATATAATGAATTTCTTAATGTTTAGATATAAGCAATCATAAACTGTGCCTGATTTCTTTTTTAGGAGGAATTTTAAGTAGCGTATATTTTTATTATATGATCAAGTAAATAACAACGTAACTTTGTTTCTGAGAGAATTAATGTACAATTTGTTAAAATGTTAACAGTTCCGCATATAACAATAACTGTTTGCTTTAGACCGTTCACAGTTGTAGTTGGTGTTGCATTTACAGCGGTTCATTGTACCAACTTCTATAGAAATAAGAATTTAAATAGTGTCTCTTTTTTGTAACGTTATACATCAAATTCATATTCAACTTCTGAAATATTTTTTTTGGTACCTGATTTGATTACCCGAAAAAACAACACCAACTTATGGACTTGACTTGAACTATACTTTAGATATAAGTGATATTTTGGATTGCTGATCTAGCCTGTCCACAACAAAATACAAAACTTGCGGTTTAAATCAATTTAAGACAGTACTGTTCATCTCATTTGTTCCATTTCTCAAACATTACATCTTGTGTTTGCTATATCATACCATATTACAGTCACTGTGTTCTTTAATAGTATTTTATTTTATATTTTTTTGCAGTTAGTTGTTCATATTTTTAACATTTTCTACAGGTTTCATCAACACAATTTTATGTACATAATTGTGAATATCATTGTTATTTATAACATTTGTTCAAATTCATCCAAATTTATTTTTTGACTACATTGAAAATAAATCCTGCCAAACTTAATCCTTGTGTTGTGTGTGAATCAATTCCTGGAACCAACCAGTACTAAGCTATGAGGGTAATGATTCTTGTTCAAGGAAATAATGGGAGCCTAAGATGTGGCTTGAACTCACGACTGACTGATAACAAGTCGGATGCTCTACCCACTGCGCCACATTGCCCCTGGATAACCGATACTTTGTTCAACCAAGTTCTTTGCACGAAAACACAGCATTCCACATTATCCAAGACTGAACTTTTTATTATCCAGTGTTCACAATTCTTTGCAAAGTTCCTGAAACACAGGTTTAATAACAACATGAAAACCAACAAACACATATTCTTGTGCTTCATTCAAGAATGGATTTATTTACATAAGGCAATGACATTCCCAATATGATCTTTGTACAATTATGACACACAACTTATCACTATGGATTCGTTAAATCTTCAATCCAGTTACAGTATAAATTAAGAACTTTCTTCTAAGTCCTTCTCCAGTACAATTACGTGTCCAGTAAACTGTATATGAAGTTCTCCAGTACAATTACGTGTCCAGTAAACTGTATATGAAGTTCTCCAGTACAATTACGTGTCCAGTAAACTGTATATGAAG
>ENA-OREC01002354-OREC01002354.1-marine-metagenome-genome-assembly--contig:-NODE-2354-length-10368-cov-12.799825_pt1 | contig 10368 bp, 4 predicted proteins | sample MGYA00248626_ERZ508543 | MGnify/ENA primary metagenome ERZ508543 (study PRJEB26211, sample SAMN05518279) | marine metagenome | isolation source: Puget Sound, Washington, USA | host: Bankia setacea...
TGGTCTTTATACGTTCATTATGTATATTTGTAGATATATTAACTGTCTGTTATACGTTCATTCATTTTCTTTAATATCAAATATGAGTATAATATTACTTTAACTTTACTCTTCATTTTGATAGTTATAAAAGTACGTTAATAAAGTTGTTCTCGCTCGTTATCAAGTTGTTAAAACCAGCAATATCAAATACCGAAACTAATTTTAGAAAAATAAATGTTTACATAACTAGTGCGTGTGAATTCATTAAATAGACTGGGCGTTATCAAACTTCCACGGGCGGCTCTATATCAATTCAACTATTTTAATACCAAGTTTATATTAAAGGTACATTCAACTAAACTACACAAGTTAAATTTTATCATAGAAAGAATAACTACGAGCGTATAAATGTCTGCATATTAATATTTATGTATTTTAACAGAACAGAACAGAACATACGTTTATTTCGACATTAAGCATACATAGCTCATGATATTAACACAAAATCAATATTGCATGGAAAAGAAAAAATGAAAGAAACAACAACAACAACAACAATCAATAATTAAGTAAGGACTATATATTGTTCAGAGCAAAGTGGGTCATCCTTGTTTTACAAAGGTGCAGTTTATAGCGTTAAAACTTAATCATGTTTTCCAGTCAATGACGTTCTCCAATCAATGACGTTCTTCAAACAATGACGTACTCCATTCAATGACGTTCTTCAACCAATGACGTTCTCCAATCAATGACGTTCTTCAAACAATGACGTTCCTCAATCAATGACGTTCTTCAATCAATACCGTTCTTCAACCAATGACGTTCTCCAACCAATGACGTTCTCCAACCAATGACGTTCTTTAACAAAATTGACAACACACTGGTAGCAAAGTATCATCCCAAGGATTATTTTTTTTGGTGTTGACGATATTTGACGAGGGTGCATATTTGACATTTAAGTCAATCTTCCATAAGGCCCTCAATTTATTTTAGTTCGTTTGTTAAATCAGGCTCGAATCCGTTCCTGGAACCAACCAGTACTAAGCAATAAGTGTAAAGTGTCTTGCTCATGGAAACAACGGGGGCATTTGATATACTGAAGAATAATCATTTCGACAAAAGTAAATATCAACAATGAAAACTAATACTAAAACTTTCAAAGGTATTTTTTATTATTGCAATATCACTTGTCTAATATTGATATCAGAAGAAACGCCACACAATGTAGGCATCCAAGGCCCCCGTTGTTTCATTAAACTTGCACTTGTTTTCACTTATTGAAGAATTATTTTAAGGAATTAGCATACATATATTATGATACAAACTTCTAATGAAGGAATCTGTGTTGAGTTATGAAGAACAAAACAACACAACGTTGGTTTACCTACTTTCAAATTGCCGGCAAGTACAAATAAACTTTTAAGACTAACCGGTTAAATATTCTTTTTGACGATTTCAGTATAAGATTATTAGGATATAGGACCGAGTTCAGTTGTCTATATAATCCACAAGGGCATACTTTCATAAGTACTTTGTGGCTATGAAATACAGACGATTTTTTTATTTTTATTTTGAGCGAAAATCCATCTTTAAGCAAGCAACGTTAACCCTATTGCTTACTACTGGTTCCAGCACTGGATTTGAGCGTGGTTTCACAATCGAACTGAAATAATACGATGGCCTTGTGGAAGATTGCCTTTAATGTCAAATAAGCCTCCTCATTAAATGTCGTCAAAGCATAAACCAAAGTATATACGAAATATGCTAAGTCGTATTTATCTAGATACGTTGTACAAATACCATGTCCCGGTTTTAAGACATGCGACGTGCAAACAACAACGACCACTTTCATTTCATGACACGATATTGAATAGACAAACATGCATTTTAAGCACCAGTATTATGTCTACTTGTGGATTATTGATTTTTGCACCACCCAAGTCAACATGCATGTACAGTGTATCTATTTTAGAGGGTAGATACAGATACAGGTAGAGTGACAGTTGTGTTGAGTGACAGTTGTGTGGAGTGACAGTTGTGTGGAGTGACAGGTGTGTCGAGTGACAGTTGTGTGGAGTGACAGTTGAGTGGAGTGACAGTTGAGTGGAGTGACAGTTGTGTGGAGTGACAGTTGTGTGGAGTGACAGTTGTGTGGAGTGACAGTTGTGTGGAGTGACAGGTGTGTGGAGTGACAGTTGTGTAGAGTGACAGGTGTGTGGAGTGACAGTTGTGTGGAGTGACAGTTGTGTGGAGTGACAGTTGAGTGGAGTGACAGTTGTGTTGAGTGACAGTTGAGTAGAGTGACAGTTGTGTGGATTGACAGTTGTGTGGATTGACAGTTGTGTTGAGTGACAGTTGTGTGGAGTGACAGTTGTGTGGAGTGACAGTTGTGTGGATTGACAGTTGTGTCGAGTGACAATTGTGTCGAGTGACAGTTGAGTGGAGTGACAGTTGTGTGGATTGACAGTTGTGTGGATTGACAGTTGTGTTGAGTGACAGTTGTGTGAAGTGACAGTTGTGTGGAGTGACAGTTGTGTGGAGTGACAGTTGTATTGAGTGACAGTTGTGTCGAGTGACAGTTGAGTGGAGTGACAGTTGTGTGGATTGACAGTTGTGTTGAGTGTTAATTGTGTCGAGTGACAGTTGAGTGGAGTGACAGTTGTGTGGATTGACAGTTGTGTGGATTGACAGTTGTGTTGAGTGACAGTTGTGTGAAGTGACAGTTGTGTGGAGTGACAGTTGTGTGGAGTAACAGTTGTATTGAGTGACAGTTGTGTCGAGTGACAGTTGAGTGGAGTGACAGCTGTGTGGAGTTACAGTTGTGTGGAGTGACAGTTGTGTGGAGTGACAGTTATATGGAGTGACAATTTAACTTTATTAAATCAGACTTAGAAATATGTCAAGCTAAGACAAAAATTAAAGTTGAGAAAATAAATTGGAAAACAAATAATATGTTATGTGAATATGGGCGTGAGTGAATTTTCGGTGACAGTGTACAGATTGAACATATTATCGTGTTATTTGGGTCTTTCTAAAGCGATGGACGGCTAATTATCTGTTGTACATTGTGGAGACCATTCAAAGCCGTGTTGTCAAAGACCTGTCATTTAAACACTTCAGTGTTCAAAATTGTAAGACAAACACACTTGAATGCTATGTTTATATGTCGGCGCCCACAGTATGTTATTTTATTCCCATAAACATGATTTGCCACTGTTAAAGGGTATAGTTTATGACTATTAAACAATGACTGAGGGTTCGTAGTATATCATGGTAAATATATCGGATGGCGAAGTTCGAAAAGAAGATGAGTTCAATTTGACGTTTATCGGTCATCAACTCTAAACGCTGAGTATACAGTTTGTCTTAGTTACTTTGATTATAAATATAAGTTGGTGGAAAAGGATGTTCTGTTGGTATTGTATTACCGTGTTTTCTTCTGTTCTAACTTACGCTATGTTTACATGTGTCAAATTTGGTGTCTACGTGAATTTAAGACCAAAACAAGTTATACTGTTTTAAAATGGTCAACGTTTCACACTTGTTTTAAAAATATGATGGAGGTAGGGACATCGATTCCATAAACACACGAGCGGGCAACAGTTTAAACGATCGACTGGTCAACAGCTTATACGATTTCGCTATTGAATAACCCCCATGAATCAGTTCAAAATATATAATCTTACATCAATATCATTTTTTTAATTATTATGAATTATTTGAGCTGACACAGGATAGTGAACAATGGACTTCCAATGAAATTCACAACTTAAATAACATTAGTTAGAATACGTGGCTGATATAGTTGTATTGCTCTTGAACATATTGAACAGTTAAATAGTAGTGTTTAAATGGAGAAAAAAGGCGTTGATCATTTTACTCTAACACCAAATCTACAAGGGACAGTACTGTTATCGAAAGTCATAAAGCAATGATCGGGTAACCTCCCCTTGTTGTTAGACACGTACATCTGAACTATCGACTGAAACTCAACTCAATACTGATACCTGAGTAAGCCTCTGGTGTTTGACAAGGGCCAGTATAACCTGTAGTGCACGTTCAACAACATGAATATGTGGGCCAGTCAATAAATCAAACTGCTGAGTAACTGATTAATTATTGGAACTAAAGTGGGAAGTAATAATGATGATGATCATCACCGTGGTTTAACAACAATAATAAATGACTATGCTATGGTACCAAGGCCCTTATTAGACATGAGGTGGACGAGTCAGAGTATAAATAATCAATAAGAGTTAGTAGATAATACGGAAGGACTGGCGAAGATTTCAGCATTTTACGTTAAACATCTTCGAAGTTTCACAAAGGTTTCTACATGTTGAAAGCACTCTCTGAAAATATATAATATTTTTCTAATAAAAACATTTAGTCGCGTTGTTAAAGTTCTCTTATTTTTCTGACCACAAAACATAGCACTGTAGAAAAGGGTTGTATATGTATTACTGTACTTCGTACAAACGACCCGATGTAGTATTTGGTGAAACCGTTCACATCTAATATTGATATAAAGTGTTAATTCGACGACCAACACACATACGTTTCCCTAAATGCTATATTTAAACTATAATTACCTTTGCCTTTGATGTAATATTCTAGAGAGTACATTAAATGACCTTACCTTTTAACGTCAGTATAACATATCCTGATAATTACATCATTGTTAAATCAGTTTGTTATTGTGATAATCGGACGGTCAATGTTCCAACATAGATTGTGTACACATATATATAGCTTTGGATATATAAAACTCTACCCGGGAAGGAACTACCCTTAACAGCACTACAATCAAACTACACAAGGGACGGCATGACGGTACTGGTTGGGTACAGGAACGGATTCGAGCTCGATTTCACAATCGAACTAAAAATAAAGTGAGGGTATTATGGAAGATTGACTTCCTCCTCATTAAATGTCGTCAAAACCAAAAATCAAATGTTCAATTATACTATAAACACATACCATGTAACTGCTACTGTCATTATGTGATATTTTAGAGTAACAGAGAGGTAAAAGTTAAATATTGGATATGTTAGATATGTTGGCATAACGTGTGGCCCATCTCATTTGCTTTTACTTCATCATCATATTAAAACTAAAGCATGTGTGCTCAAATATGTTAACTTTGATTTTGAAAATTTTGTAATAATTGTAGTTATTATTATAACATGCTTGTTATTAAAACTCTTAAAGCAATACAATGTAATATTGAAGCCTTTGAACGGATTCTTACTAAATGACAAGCCCAACGAAATGCTAAGCTTGAAAGTATATGATGACACTTTGTGGAGGCTTCTCCTCATATCTGTAAGTGAATGATTACTTGTATATAACACATTATTAAGGTGCTTTGGTTGTGCATTTACTCAATGAGAGTTCAAATATAAACATGTTGTGCGTTGTGAGGACGTATTTGGATAATGTCTTAAGGAATCTTGAGTGTGAACGTTAGTTCTTGAACTCCATTAGCGTTTGTCAAATGTGACACCGGTGCTGGTATAGCAGACATGTTAACGTAACGAGAATCACTAGAACTATTTATATACGCATTGTGTTTTTCATTTATCCCATTTAACTTGCAATGCATAGTTAGACAGGTACATTGTTTATATAGATATAACAGATTGTCGATTCCTTCATGAACACGTAATTGCTAGAATGTGTGACTTAAATGAATGTAAGACAATTAAAATCACACTCAAATAACGACATCGTAGTTAAGGACGACCAGACCTCTTGTAAAATAGACATAAACGGTTTCATAAATGCTCATATATACCCTCTTTACTATCTGAGACTGATCTTGCTCCTGATCCTTAAATGTTTTAGCATATATATACAATTTCGTGTCAACAACCTGTCAAAGCTTGTGTTTGTTGTTGTTTGCGTGACTCCATTACCGAAGCTCTTAAACAAAAAAAAGGTTGATGTATATGGTGAACACTATAATATTATAAAACTATGTTCGTAAATAGTTATCATGTATAGATTGTTCTTTTTATTTGGGTTTCCACGGAGTGATGTACAAATCGGACGTCTTTCATTCACAGCTGTTTCATGTCATAAAGAGTGACGCCGTACGTAATAATATGTAATAATATAAAAACAGTGTATCCAAGCTACAGAGGCAAGCATTACTCGTGTTACAACAACTTCTTCTAAACAGAAAACGGGAAATAGGAAAACTTATTTTACTGGAACTTAGAATAGTTCCACCCTTCTTAATTATTTGCTGTGGCATTTGTTTCTAGCTACTTCGTCATAGTCAGATTAAACCCAGCCTTACACATTGTCATACACACATCAGCCTCCTCAGACTCTGCAAGCTTGGCTGCAAATTACCGGTTTGTCTTTTGTCAATAACATCGTCTTTCTTTCTCGGATCTATGGGGACAAAGGGTTTTAATTAAAGTCTTTATTCTGATACGAAACTAATCATCATTTGTACCTCGGGGACCGACACGGTGCTTCGTCTCTGTCAGCGGTGAGTGCGATGTAACGGACTGGAGTTAGATACGTAATGTATGATTTGTCGTAACAACATAATAGTAAGCTGAAAGAAACAAAGTAAACACTGTTGTTTGTGTTGTTGTATTCATTCTGATTCAATGCAGTCCACATGTTCATAGTCGAAACGTAACCCTTACTGCTTAGTACTGGACAGTTTACGGAACGGGTTCGAGCGTGATTTCACAATTGAACTAAAATGCAAACGCTATCTCTCGTTTAATATCGTTAAAACCAAAACCAAAATTTAATGTAATATAATTCACCTGTTCATAATAAGATGAAACTATTATTGATTTAAAACTGGTATCTTTATAACGGTTATTTGATACTCACGCATATGTTCTCTTGCTTTACCTGTATGATTGTTTAAGAATGACGTTGTACATTGAAGTGTTATTTGAATTTAACACAAACCTCTCTTCAGCCTATGGCGCAGTGGTTAGTACGTCTGACCCATTATATGGCAGGCGTGAGCTCGAACCTCATCAAAGGTTCCCCTTATGTCCTTGAGCATGAACGGTTGCTCGTTCGGAGGGCTTTATGGCAATTTCACATGTATGTTTGTATGCTTTCTCATAAAATGATGTATTAAAACAAACCGTATTTCTAAAAGCATCTAAACTGTTACACAACTACGACCATACACAATTGTTCGGTCATATTATATATAGGTATTGTCTTTACAAGATCAAATGTTAAATTAAGCAAACAATCTTGTTAATGTAGTGCTTCAATAATAAATGATATGATAAGGAGTGTATTTTCCTCAATAATCGTATATTGATGAAGTTATAAGGCGTCGCTATGAGGCGTCAATGCTTATGTTTGGCAGTAGCCTGCATGCATTAAACCTGATCAGAAGTACTAAATAATAGTGTCACTTTTCATAGTTGATTAACTGTTTAACTGTATCGAGCGCGTGTGTAGTCGTGTGAGGCGTGTATTTATATACATTTCTTATTATATCCCTCCAATAACACAAAGGTACACAGGCATATGTAAGCCATTACGTCTGTATGAGGCTGGAGAGACAACCCGTTTGTATCTGCCTAGAGAACTATTTCAATCTGTGCGTCAAGAAAGGACAAATGGGGATTAATTAAAGCCTTTCTTTTACAATGATGGATGATAACTGCCCATCTCTATTGTTAGACGTTGTGTGTTACAGCTGCTGAACTATTGGGTTTGAGAAGAGACGTATGAGTGTATACGTAATGGGAATTTTTCTTAAGCTCAGGAATACCACAATCATGCCGCCCATTATTTCCACACATAACTGATTTACAAATAATTGTTACTTTTTACAACATTTATTTCACTTCTATTTTAATCGTGTGTCGATCTCAGAGTCTTGTTTTCGCAACTGATGCTAGTGTGAGCGTGGTGTCATCTAGAAATACATGTATAAGTTGTCTTGATCTTGTTTCGGTACCGGTGTAAATACACTGTACGCTCGACCTGTTTAGGTCTGCCAGGGGAGGAGTTACAGACAACAGTAAGTCAGGTATAAAATGAAAGTAAATTGGTGTCGTCAGAATGTATCATACAGTATAACCCTTCACATATAAGGGTCTACCAGGGTTATAATTACATATAACAAAACAAAATCAGATGTTGTCGTCAAGTAGTAACATGAACATGTGTGGTGACAATGTATAAAGATACAGACAAGGTAGGGATACCGACAAGGTATAGGGATACAAATAAGTTACAGTTGGAGGCATTCATTCTCCGCATCAGACTTGTATATATGCATTGCAAATACAGACACACTATGTTATTAATGCATTTTTGTTAATCTCCTGGTAGATACGAAATAGGGTGACTCAAGAAACAAAATCATTTACAAGCGTTAATTTCGACAGCAGTGCTCGTTAAGTCGACAACTCCACGAAAGGCAAAGGAAACATCAGGAGTCTTAGTTGGTGTCATTCACATGAGCTTCTAAAGAGATTGTGTATTTACTTCTTTCCGAATATTGTTTGCTAATGAGTTCTTAGCGACGAAGAAGTCGGTCTTCATTTACAAACAATACTTGCACTTTATTCAGAGATATAACCAGAACACAGTTAAAGTTGTAGAGACAGACGCCATGTATTACAATCACAGACAGAACAAAAGCTTAAGAACCTAATACATTATGGGTTTTAAAGGGATTAATTGTTGTATACAAATCATACATATTTGCATCGGGTTTGTCTAGCTGTCTGGTAAAAGGATATTGTTTGCAGACAATAACACAATATGTGTGTCTCGCGTATCAATATAATATGTTTATCAACTGAGATGCAGAATGCCAAACTAGTTCACATTGCCACACATACACATTCCAGCTGAAACGGCAACGAAGCTACTTTTATTGGCAGGTTACCAGCAAGTAATTTAAACATAGGGTACATTTGCGTCAATGACTGCGCCTCATACAGATACTCGTTCACATTTCTTATTTGCAAGGGGACGTTAAAGTTCAGCTTTCTAATGCTTTGACTCGTTATTTGAAAGTTGGATCCTGAGGCAGGTACTAAACAGCTACGAGTACTGCAAATAACTGGACACACGCTACTTCAACCCCCAGTGTAACACTAACCTAATAATAGTGATAGTTGGCTGAATGTCAAGTAAAGAATATACAAGCAAATACTCGCTACTCAGTAAATAGTAACCAAGGGAACACACTCCACGTATATCTATTTTTGGAGTATACATGTATTACTTTGTCCAGCAACCTATACTCTCTTTTCGCAGAAAACAATTGATCCTGTAATATGTTCAGGAATTGTTATTAGAACCAACTATCATTTAAATGCAAAACAAAGGTGAAGCTGTTAAAAGAAAGTTAAACTGTTTTACCGTCTTCCATTTCTGTAGTTGTAGACTATATATTTCATACTCTCATTCCCCTGTGACATTGAAGCTAAGCATTTAGATGTAATGTAAACTCTCTTGTCTGGAGCTGACTACACAATAACATTCCATTTTGTTCCAGTTACAATTTATATCTAATATGCCTGTATATAACCCAATAGTTTAATTTACGCCTGTTTTACAATGAAAAATGGTCATTATTTATTTATTTTCGTCAACAATTGACGAAGATGGGACACTGCACACTAGTTGCAAGTTTGGTTGTTGGTTTGGTTATAAACAACCCAATCATAAGCTTAAAGACAACACCATTGAATATATGCAAGCCATCAATTTTGAATGGATTTATTTCGTTATGGTCTTCATCTTTCCGACGCATTGTCACGTAGTTTACAGACAACAAAGTAATTCGTTGGTCTAACTTAAAGACTGTGCTATATATGTTGTTGATTTTTTGTCTAAAATGCTAAGTTTTATGGTAAGTCTATTATGTGGTAATTGCATTTGTTTCTGAAGCGTAGAGGCAATTCCGTCTTGGAATAATATGAGTAGACTTAAACGCATTGAACACAGTATACAATTTGAAAAGTTAAACATTACCAGGAGTGAAACGCAAATGTCCAAGTTAACCGTTCACAAGTCAACTCGCTGTATGGAGTATTGGAATATATACTTCTCACAGCTCATCCCTGGCTTGAACCTGCGCGTGAATGTGGTACACGTGGTCTTGAGGTCGAGCAGATATACTTTCCTCTTGCTATGATGGAGTATTACAATGGACTACGTTTGCGAGGTACAAACAAGAAAGAAATGTATAAGTGGTATTTGTATACGTTCCGTTATCACTATAGAGAGAAAATGAGTATAAGTTCCGGTATCACTATAGAGAGAAAATGATTATAAGTTCCGGTATCAATATAGAGAGAGAAAATGAGTATAAGTTCCGGTATCACTATAGAGAGAGAAAATGAGTATAAGTTCCGGTATCACTAT
>ENA-OREC01002355-OREC01002355.1-marine-metagenome-genome-assembly--contig:-NODE-2355-length-10366-cov-12.494120_pt1 | contig 10366 bp, 6 predicted proteins | sample MGYA00248626_ERZ508543 | MGnify/ENA primary metagenome ERZ508543 (study PRJEB26211, sample SAMN05518279) | marine metagenome | isolation source: Puget Sound, Washington, USA | host: Bankia setacea...
TACTTCATAGCCACAAAGTACTTATGAAATAATGCCTTTAGCAAAACAATAGACATCTAAACTCGGTCCTATATTCGAGTAATCATATGCCAAAATCGTCAAAATAATATCTTATGGGTAAGTCATAAAAATATGTTAGTACTTGCGGGCAATTTGATAGTTGGAAAACCAATATTGTGTTGTTTTTTCTTTCAAACTCAACACCGATACCTTCATAAAACCCATTTATTATAACATATGTATGCTAACTTCTTATAATATTTTTTTCAGGAAATTAATTAATTTGGAATGAAAGGGCAACTATAAACATCTAGATCCCACTTACCGGTACAAACTGAGGGAATGGTTGGTCAGACATTTCCTCTCCCTGTACAGGACTCTGGCTATCAAGATTCATACCACGCTTATCTACACCTGGTGTTGGGTTAGTGGACATTGTACTACCAGCTATAACAGACGTGGCGGTCACTGACGACTGGAGGGATGCTATTGTGGTCAACACAGGAGAACCAATCTTAGGAGTCCATTGGATGTTCAGGTCTGAAAAATACAAAAGTATGACCATGTAAAAAACACACACAAAATAAAATAAAATGAAATGTAGTGTTTATAAACGTTTCAATGAAAGAACGAGTTACATGGAGCCACTAAAACTTAACTTTTTATATTGGAAATACATCAAACATTTCTTTTAACTTTAGATGTCCAAACAATATGTGGTTGAGCACATTTGATTAAACATAATAAAACGCCATAGTAAACATCTATAAACCTTAGAAATACAGACAAAAAGTTAACGAAAGGTTGCACCGTAAAACTTTTCATCTTTAGAGATCACAATTTTCCACAAACTTTGAGGTATAAATGTAAGAGAGCATTGTACTGACCTGGTTGGTAGCCCCACAATGGATCACTGTAGTCATTGGGAGGCCCCATCATAGACCCTGTAACCTTCCTCTGCATTCTCTCACCACCGATTGGACGTACAGCTTGACGACGTTCATCGAGCCCAGATGTGTGCAGGGCCTCTTGCATGGGTGGAGTAGAGGAGGCTAGGGGTGATGTGGTACGCTGGGGACCAATAGGTGTTGGTGATGGACCATCTGTAAGGCAACATACAGGTCAAAGATTACATAAATTATTCATTCACACAGCAAAACAGATGCGACACATAAATATTAATATACTCATCTGGTAGGTATCTTAAACATTTGTGTTATGTAAAGGTTGTTTTTATTGTTCATTGTCTTCAAGGCAAAAGAAAGAAAAGAACAACTTTTAACCAAAGCTAACAGCTCCAGACAGACTAGCAAAATGAAACATGTGTCAACTATTTAAGTATCATAACCAACATCTACAACTGAACTAAAGAGAACTCCATTGTCAAAAGTATACACAAGATAAACCATAAAGTGATGTGTTAAGTCATGCCGTACCTTTAGGGATCATTCCTCCAACAGAAGGTGCACTACTGGGTCGACCTTGTACAGGTATGGTAGCGAATGGATCACCTGTGGCATTGAAGCTCCCTCCTAATCCTGGACTGCCTGCATTCATACTGGAGTACATCTCAAACGGGTTTCCATGCATCAGTTTGGCAACATTCTGGAAAAACTCTTCTTGATTCTGTGGGATGCCGCCTAAGGGTTCTGGCCCTGGACTTTGGCTGGGAGGAAGACCGCCCTGTCCAGCCAGAAGTTTGGCTATCTCAAAGCGCTCCATACCCGATGGCAAACCACCAGCATTTGGGTAAGCTGGTGGTGCTTGATTGCCTTGGAAAGGACTGCTATTTGCCACAGAGCGTGATGTAAAATCTGGAGCGTTTGGATTTAGTGAACTGGATATCTTGGGCAATGTCATAGGCTGATTGGGAGTGGTGTATTCCTGTTTCTGAGGCTCAAAGCCAGAATTGCTCGACCGTGGTGAAAGACCTGCAGAACTGTTCTGACTAGATCTTGGTGACATGCTTGGACTCTGGTTATTGAAAGGCTGAGGCATGACTCCTGGGAAACCTGGCAGACCTTGGAACGCCTGCAACTGTAGTGGTAGACTCGTATCCATGAACTGGTTAGGATGTGGAAAGTTGGGTATCCTCTGGTTCATGTCCTGTGGTGCACATATCCTCTGACCTGCTCCAACCTGCATTTTAAACCCGGGGGCTTTAGCTTGAAGGGCTGCATCTGGAGAGTTTGGTTCTGGGGACATAACTGTCTGTCCAGCCATTGTAGACACAACCCCTGCAGCAGCTACACTTGCAAAATTCATTCTCTCATTTATTAAATCCTCTTTCTTTCCAAGGAAATCATTCATGAAGAGGTTATTGAATGGAGAAAACTCACCAGACATATTGAGGCTGTTGTTTGCCGATGTAACAGTCTGGGTGGTGATAGTAGTTGTTGATTGGTTGGACACAATAGGGAGTGGTTGTGGGTCAAGTTTGCTCTGACCAATGGCTGCTGGTCTCTGCAACACTTTGACTGTACCTGGGACGAGCTTGTTGGGATTATTGCCTCTACCAGGATGGGGAAGTCTAACATCAGGTCTAATATTGAATTGTTGTGGAGATGCTGGTGTTGGCCCACTCACTGAAGGCATTGATGCCATTGTAGTCACTGAGCCTGGTGGAGTTCCGAAGCCCATTCTCTTATTATCAAATGAAAACAACTGTCTAGTGACCCCAGACTTGTCTCCAATCAAAGGCCCGTTCATGGAGGCAGACGGTACAGAGTAAGGAGCTCCAGCATGCGCCTTTCCAATGGTCCGACGAGGGGACACTGAACCAACCGTTGGTGAACTGCCCCATACCATGTTAGTTACAGTAGTAACAGATCCAGGTGCCCTTGACAGCATAGAACTTGACATTGCCACCTGCTGCTGCTGCTGTTGTTGTTGTTGTTGTTGTTGGAGTCTCGGAGCCAACATCTTATTACTCAGCTTCTGTGATGAGCTATTGCCAGACTGTTGAGCCATATTGCCCGTTGAAGGTTGTGGGCTATCAGAAGGAGGTATGAAGTATAGGCTCTTGTTTTCTGTTGGAGTCTGTTTCTGTTTGGCTTTAGGTATGATCTCATTTAACTCCTTGTCTGGGTCAGTTATCAGAGCAGTGATCAAAGCGTGTGCTTGTCTCGTGGCCTCTGCTGAACCCCTGTAATGAAGATAACAAATACATCAAAATACTGTAACAAACTAGTCAAAGGAAAATATATCAAATAACTTATTTCATTGAATCACTACTTAATGGTTTATAAAGTGAAGTCTTGGATCTAGTACTTGACTTATTAAAAAGTAAATAGAGTTAATGATTTAAATTGTTAAATTTCTGGGTGTCATTTTAATTAACCACTTACACAAAACTAACTTATAAATGGCAAATTAAAGACTTGAACAAAATCTTTAACCCTAGCTAACAGAACTTTGTTTTTCTGATATCTTATCCTAATTTGTTAAGTCGTGTGCATATTTTTCACAGCATCAATTGTTTAAGAATTAATTAAGACTCAAAATTATTGCAAAACCTGTATGTGTAAGCATATAGCTGAATGGTTCCCAGATGTGTCATTTCTAAGAACATAGACTTTGTGAAGCACAAATGCCCTATGAAGGACAACTGTTGAAGGGGCATACACATGTTTACTAAGAAAGATAAAGGCAATGAAACTATTGAAAGCTTTGTCTGTTCAGTACGTACTTGATAGTGATGGTTCTCTCTCCAGACCCCTTATTTTTCTCCACATCAATATTTGCCCCTGAAACTTCCCGTATGGCATTGATATTACTGCCACCTCGACCAATCACACGACTGATGGCAGAGGCCGGTACCTGAACCTTCTTTGATCTGTGAAGGATAAAAATAATGATTAACACATGAGCAATTTGATGGGTTTATTTTGGCATGGGTTTAGTACTGTTTCTTTGCCATGCAAAAGTTTTTCACAATTCCATCAGATGACACATTTTCCAGATAGCCTTTGAATTTTATACAATAGCCTGAAGCTTTGGAGTTAATACATCGAGTCTAGGAAAAACAATTTGTTGTGCTAGTTCCACTATCAACATTGATGTATATTGTTAATGCTACATGTACTTACTTTCTGATGACTTCTTTCCAACCGTCCTCTTTCTTCTGGCCACGCTTAGGACTGTTAACGAGACTCTGAGAGGCCTTTACTGTTAACATGCTGGGGTTGTTCACTTCACTCTGAGCCTTCTCATACGGTGTCTTCTCCCTGAATCAAAATCATACCATACTAAAATAAGGGTATATACTTAAAACTGCATTCTTTACAATTCCCTAAACATTTAACAATAGAAGTGTATACTGAAGGGTGAATTGAGACTTCACATTAAAAATTACTTTTCACAGCTTAAAAACATGCCTGGAAATACTCAGATTGCAGGACTTCACCCGATTTCAGCATAAAAGATTTTCACATCGCTCCACTATAGCCTCCTACTATTAATAAAAGTTCCTCATACTTCAAAACCTTTTGAAAGCACTGCCTATTGATTTCACCAATTGATATACTTGTTCTAAAAGGTAGTAAAATTACTATCTCTGTACTTACTACACATGAACGGAAGAACAGACACACACAAACAAACACGGGCTATCAATTTATTTTTTACAAATCATCTTTATTCTACGAAATACTTTCTCCTAAGAATAAATTGTCTTGCACAATTAAATAGACGGAGGCTGTTTTAACTAGTCTCTGTAAGTTGACGTTCAATGTACAGAGATGGACAATTCAGAGAACAAATAATGAATGTTAATTTCCTTTAACCTTTTCGGAAGCTTTCCCTTATTTATAAGATGGAAAGCAAGACTTATAATAGTTTTAGCTTCCCAATATGTTAGTTTTGAATGGTACCAGTATATCCCTTCAGAAAAGTTAAAACATAAAAAAGGGTAATATAATATGTGGACAAAGATCGAGAATGCTTTACTTACACATGAGACATCTTATTTTTCCTAAACCTCTCAATGTCCTTGTCTGATATTGAGGGAAGATTGCCAAAATCATCGAGATCACCAATGGCTGAAAGGTGAAACATGAACATCAATGTCAAGTTTTGTAACATTTTCTTACTGCCTCAAAAAAGTATAAGTCATGTCCATAAATCATAAACCAAAGGGTAAGTATATGAACTGGTAAACATCTCATTATCAACTTGTTTCTTCTTTCACTATACAAAGTTAATCCAATCTTTCTACTTGTTATTATCTGTATTTAAGTAGTACCTTTAAATTGAACATATCTTTTACTTTTATCATAGAGTAATCATAATTATTTCTGTAGACTCAAAACAAAATCAAAGACAACAACACTTGATTAAGCCAGACAGATTAATCAGTCTATGAAAACAGAATCCCCCCAAAACATCTTCTAAATTTACCTGTGCCAGAGTTCTCTCCTTTCTTTTTCTTGCCCAGTGCTGATGACACTCTTGCTTTGCCCAGTATCTCCTCTGCTACTTTCCTCTGGTTCATTCCAGGTACACGTTCTACCTCTGGACTTGGTGCCTTGTCAATACTCAGTGATGACTCTTTCTCCCTATCACGCTTATTTTTCTTGTTTTTCTTTGACTCTGTGCGACTCATATTCTCTGCTTTGTTGTTGTTGTTTCTTAATGTGACTGTATTATCCTTCTTGTCCAGTTTGTTATCTCTCGGATCCTTGTTTTCATCTTGACCATGCCTATCCTCCTCCATGTTGTTAACCTCTGAATCGTTCTTGCTGTTTCTCTTCTCTGACTTTTTGCTTCGACCTTTCGACTTGGTATACACTGGCTCAGTAGTTGTAGGAATTGTCAACCCTGAAATGGACATCAATTCTAATGTTATATAGTGTTAAGCTGATATATAAATGATAAAGAATCGTTGGTGAATCTGTTAATCCAGAAAATTGCATCCCAAATTCTTGAAGCTGAATTAACCAACTAGATGAATATTACCTAGATCAGGAGTTGAACCATCAAAAACTGGTCTTAAAATCATATCAGTCTTTTACAGTGAAACCAAAAACACATTGGAATGAACTGTTTTGCACTGATAATGTTTAACCTTTCTACAGGACCAGTCTTCAGAATTAGCACCATTTTTGTGAGCCCCAATGTAGATTTTTATTTGCTGAAATTCACTGTAATACTATAAAGGTTATGAAACTTGCTTGTATATATGTTTTCGCTTTATCAAACCAAAGGAATTAGTGTCCAACTGTGTGTGTGTGTGTTTGTGTCTTACCAAGTGTAGAAGTGGTGGTAGCAGTGGGAGGAGCTTCTATAACCAATCTCTCCTCTGACTTGTCCTTTACCTCCACCTCCATCTCTCGTGGCTGAGAATCCTCAGACTCTGGTTCAGGTGTGGAATTCTTACTATTACTTCAATTACAAACAAACCTCACAGTTACTATACATAGAAATAAGGTCATCGCAAATTTTATAACTATAAATTGAAACAAATGTCAAAACATCAAAGAAATTCTAGACACAAATACTAATGTGTTTTAAGACTGTCCACAACTGCAACATTTCTGGTAATGGAAGGAGTTAAAAAATTCTTTTGAAACATAAGTTATACTTCTATTTCAAATAGTTAGCACTAATGTATGTGCTGCCTTTTAATATTGTTCTCAACTCAATTCAATTTACCCAAATGAAAGGTCTGTATGTCACAAAACACGATAATAATAATAATTAGATAGGAAATAAATCACTTGTACACACCTGCCCTGCTCAGAATCTTTCGTCACATTCTCTTGCTTCTGTTTCTTCTTCTTTTTCTTCTTCTCTCTCTTCTTGGCCGCTGCAACTCGTCTACTTTCCTCCTCCTGCCGTTCTTTATCTAGTATCTCGAGTAGATCAGTGGCATTCTTGTTGGCCTCAGCTGCCTGACGATCCTTGGCACTGACAATGATCTCCATACATTGCTGACACTTCTTCTGTAACTCCTAAACAAACAAAAATTGCACATAAACACTGCTTTCTTCTGAACATTCCACTAACATTACTCAATCATATGTTGACAATTATCTTTTTTCATAACAATATATTTAAATCTGTTGATAATCTTGACAATGAAACCTTCCAATTTTTGACATTATTTGTCCAAAATCATGTGCTAGCTTGGCTATTAAGGTTGTTTATATTCAATTAATCACTTCTATGACTCATATGTTTAGTTTATTGTATACAAACATTGACCAGAAACTTGTGAATTCATTACACAGACTATTGAATTGTGAAATAGGTGGATTAGACTGTTGTGTTATTACAACAGAGTATAGAACCCGTGTCCATTGAATACACATGTAACACCTATTTTGTAATGCATTGGTCAATGTTAATGATTCCGTAGTTTCAGGTCAATATTCGTATACAATACCAGTTTCCTTGATTTGTAAGTCTTGATTTGTAAGTCTTGATTTTTTAAGTTTCATTGTTACTTAATACATATGGACCTCTACAATTTAGATACATTCACTAGATATACCTTATCAGTGACTGTGGCGATATATCTGGAGAGTTCAGTATCTGATGGGAACTGGTTCACGTGCTTTACCATCCACTTGACCACCTTAATGTGACCTTTCCTGAACGCGGCCATCAGACATGACACTTTACGATTGTCCTGGCTGTCTATGTCTGCCTTAGCTGTCACCAATAACTGAACCACATCTAGATGACCACCTGTATAAGGAAAACAATTTCATTACAAACAAACTTATATTCTCACAATCAAATAGTTGTTTTATTAACTCATTTAAAATATTCACTTATTGAACTATTTAAACATAACAAGTTCATAACAATGGCATGCAACTTCTGATACAAGGGTTAAAAATTCAGGTCTTTTTCAAACATGTAAAGAAAAACTCTAAAAGAATCAATATAGATTTGTAGTTGTTGGGAATATTACCTTTATCATATAAATAAACGTGCTTGCCTATCTCTTCATACCCCAAATATAACAATACTTCACCATTAGCACAAGCCATGAAACAAACAAGGAAATGGAGTCAAAGTACTATGTATGCCTAAAAAACCCTGTCTACATAGGTAAACTGTACACTTACCATTACATGCTAGCCAGAGTGGAGAATTGCCTTTCTTATTCTTGACGTCCACTGCTGCATGCCTCGACAGTAACAACTCCACAAATCTATAATGCCCTTTATCTGCCGCTATGGTGAGTGCGGTGTCACGAGACGAGGGTACAGGAGGGGCATTTACATCAGCTCCCTTGTCTAGTAGGACCCGACCCACCTCTACATAACCCCCTGAAGCAGCTTCCATTAATGGTGTTAGACCCGTCTAAAAATACAGAATATATAGCATGTCATATACCTCACACAAGGGAAATGGTTGTATCAAAAATAATCAGGGTTAACCTTGTGTAACTGGTGTTCCACACAGAGAGTAGAAAGTGGTTCTATCCAAATTCAATTATATTAAAATTGCTAAGGAGGTTGTGTATCAGAAATGTGCAAAAGGTATATATGCTCATTTAGAGTGATTTTTGGTCATTTTTACTTATCTTCAACCTATCACAATACAAGCTAAAATACTTCATTGATAGTTAAGACAAGACAGTCACAAAGGTTTCAAATATGTGCATTAAGTTAAATGACCACATGTTGAGGTTTGTCTCATTAATCCATTTGTTGACTATTTGTACTCCACATACCTTGGCCCTGTGTTCTATGGTAGCTCTACGGTCCACCAGTAAGCTCACCACCTCATGTCTGCCTTGGAAACAAGCTAGGGTGAGGGCAGTGTTACGATTAGTCTCAATCTGAAAATGTAACATTTAATGTTTAAAACCCGTTTCATGAATAAGGATTTGACAAATATAATAAAATGCATGTAAGATAAACACTTTCATACGGAATCTATGGTCAACTTTACTTGAAATGTATTTTAGTCTAACCATGAAAAGTTATCAGCTAGACATGAAGATTGTTGACTGATTTGACAAACAACTTTATGGATATTCTTTAACAGAGCAAAGATAAGAAACTCTGTAAAAGTTACTTAGTCTGGCAATTCTAGTTATCTGGAAACATTGCACCAATGCACGCTCTAGTATTGGTTGCTATATATTGCTTACTCTGATCTGTTTACTATAACATCTAATTATTATACCAGTTCTTGAAAACAAATATTTTTTTCACATTTCTGAGCTATAAGTTTAAAAATCTTTTATCGAAAGGCTGTTTTTAAAACCTCTTGCCAGAAGTTTGATTTGGTTTTGTCTGGTCTTACCTGAGCATTGATATCACTGCCCATATCCAGGAGTAACTTGACCGCTGCAGTGTGACCATTCATGGCAGCTAACATCAGGGGGGAGATACCTAACTTGCTTCCAGTCCTGAATTACACAAACAACTTCATTAATACTTATTTATGATGGAGTAACAACTTTCTTTTCTACTTTTATCTCGTTTCAGTTTTTAATTGTTTCCCTTTTTAAACTAGGCAGAGTATCATACCTTATTGCAGGTAACAACAAGAGTGCCTTTCAGTTTCAACAGAACCAAACTAATGGTAATAAGGTATGATAAGTAACGAGTGTAAATGTGTATTCCCACTTCAACTATGTGATACAAACTAGCAACACTAGCCCAACTGTTCGTATGCCACTAACCTGGAGTTGATTTCTGCTCCATGAGATAGTAGAAGTTTGATGATGTTCACAAAGCCACCAGAAGCTGCTAAACTCAGAGGTGTATAGTCTGACACATTACGATGTTCCTTGTTGGCACCACGGCACAGTAACAATTCCACAACCTGTTAAAAAACAAAGTACAAGATAACAATACAATTAAGGCTTCAGGTAAACTATACAATGAGTAAGACAAATTAAGAGTTTAACTGGTGATTATTTTCTTGTTATCTTACCTTCCTCACCTGTCAAATGATTTAAGTTGGCTGAAGATTCTGCATTTAATGACTATTTGCACACAATACAGAAGACTGATGTCATTATTAAAACATAAAAGGAATAGACTCATGGTACATAAATACCTTCAATACTTTCTAAATAGGAATAATACGAGTTAACTAAAATAAGACTTACCTCATATCTGCCACCAGAGCAGGCGAGAGACAAGGGTGTATCTTTAGTTCTCTCTGACTGGGCCTCAATGTCGGCTCCATTCTCCAACAAGATCTCTACAACATCTGTGTGACCCGCTGTGGCAGCCAATATCAGAGGAGTAAAACCTGAAATTGTAAGTGTATTCTGTATAGTTTATACCAGTGTGCTTATGATAATGTGAAAATATAGAAACAATTGACAACAACTTCCAACAATTGACAACAACTTCCAACAATTGACAACAGGTTAATTGGTAAAGTTTGGTAA
>ENA-OREC01002356-OREC01002356.1-marine-metagenome-genome-assembly--contig:-NODE-2356-length-10366-cov-12.485664_pt1 | contig 10366 bp, 10 predicted proteins | sample MGYA00248626_ERZ508543 | MGnify/ENA primary metagenome ERZ508543 (study PRJEB26211, sample SAMN05518279) | marine metagenome | isolation source: Puget Sound, Washington, USA | host: Bankia setacea...
TTTGTGCTTTCCGAAATTATAGTTTGTACTTTCCGAAAGTATAGTTTGTGCTTTCGGAAAATATATTTTGTGCTTTCCGAGATAATAGTATGTGCTTTCCGAAATTATACTTTGTGCTTTCCGAAATTATTTTTTCTGCTTTCCGAAATTATATGTTGTGCTTTTCGAAATTGTTTAAATAAGAAAACAAATATAGAAAAAAAAACAGATTGCTCTGACAAAAACAAAGAAACAAGTTAGAAACATTAAACACTATATGGAGTTTCATACTCTAACTTTTATAATAGAACACGTGATCTTTGATAGTAATAGTTTTACAGTAAAGCATAAAGCGCCATATCACCCATTATTTCTCTTTATTCATTAAACTTTTTCTGTCATAAAATTGTATAATGTCATAAAGAAAATGCATTTCTAAAAAAACTTATTTTCTATTTTCAGCATGTATTTCTTATATTATATATAGAAAAGTCAAACTGTTATATATGATGTGTATAGTGTAAGAAATTATAACATTTCCCATATTAAAACTGTTATTCTTAATATATGAACAAGCAAAGAAACTTAAATTATTGGGGGAAAATACACACTTTTACGTTTCGTCTGTCTTAACATTATACACTACGTAACTTATTGTACTGTAATAATCTAAGCAGTTATCTTTGCATTGATGCGTGTAACTCGTTTAATAAGGGAACAGCTTATAAACTGCTGATACTTTATTTATTGTGTTTTGATGCATAGAGTCTAGTGTGCAATGTTGAGCTGATATAACCATTTTATAACATTTATCATTTGTATGGTGTTGCCTTGTGTGGGTCTCTATCTGGTAATTTTCCTGTGATTTAAACTAAAATAAAATTGTTTGAGTTAATTTGAATTGAAATAATACTTAGTTTACGACTTTCTTCTCTTTAATGTTCATTTACGTGTAACAAACGTTCATTTTTCACTGTTTCAACCATGACGAGAAAATCGACACATATATGTGAAGAATATCTAAAAAAATATAGTATTAAATCAAAATATACATGTGCGTGCGTGCGTATGTGCGTGTGTATGTGTGTTCAACTGTAAGATAGTATATAATTGAATATAAACATTGTAGCTATAATTGTATAATAACTACACACATACAACAGCATGAACACACATACAACAGCATGAACATACGTACAACAGCATGCACACACGTACCACAGCATGAACACACATACAACAGCGTGAACACACAAACAACAGCATGAACACACATACAACAGCATGAACACACAAACAACAGCGTGAACACACATACAACAGCATGAACACACATACAGCAGCATGAACACACATACAACAACATGAACACACATACAACAGCATGAACACACATACAACAGCATGAACACACATACAACAGCATGAACACACGTACAGCAGCATGAACACACGTACAACAACATGAACACACATACAACAGCATGAACACACATAGAACAGCATGAACACACGTACAACAGCATGAACACACGTACAACAGCATGAACACACGTACAACAGCATGAACACACGTACAACAGCATGAACACACATACAACAACATGAACACACATACAACACCATGAACACACGTACAACAGCATGAACACACATTCAACGTCATGAACACACATAGAACAGCATGAACACACGTACAACAGCATGAACACACATACAACAGCATGAACACACACACAACAGCATGAACACACAAACAACAACATGAACACACATACAACAACATGAACACACATACAACAGCGTGAACACACATACAACAGCATGAACACACATACAACAGCATGAACACACGTACAACAGCATGAACACACGTACACCAGCATGAACACACACACAACAGCATGAACACACATACAACAGCATGAACACGCAACTTGATCAGCAACCGTTATCGTTATGGATATAATGTATAATTTTACACAATAAAACGCAAACGTCATTGTACTTCAGCGTCAATCCTATAACACATTGCATACATGTGTGCTACAAGATCAAGCAGTAATAAGCATTAAACTTAGAATATTGCACAATACAACTACACTTTTTTCCTGGACCTTCAGATATATATTATAGTCATACTGCGCTTAAATTCACCTTCTAGTGGAATCATTCAATTGGTTCAACCCGCATTTTGCAAAACAATAAACACAGTATGTTGTATTCAAATAACACTCATTTGATCGACCTTAGATGTAATCTTATTTCAAACTCTTCTGACACCGACGGTCTTGAGTATCAATCACATTTCAAATATGACGAATTGTGTAGTGCTTAAAATTCTCTCTCTCTCTCTTCTCTCTCTCTCTCTCTCTCTCTCTCTCTCTCTCTCTCTCTTTCTCGCAATCCTCTCTCTCTAATGGTTCTCCTTTTTTTACCAGCGATCTATTGAAGTGTTACATGTTTGTTTGATGGCATACTTGTTCTATATGTCCCCCACATTGTATTGATTTCATTGACAAATTAACGTGCCATATTATTGTTTTGTAACGCCCTCGTTTAAGCCATTAAAACCGTCTCAGCCAATCAGCACCAAGGACACCTCGTAGTGGAAATACCCTTATGTATTTGAAACGTGCTTCGTTGCTCTAATTACAATATACTATTACAAACATTAAATGTAAACTTAAAGCAAGAATGTACACAAAGTGTTAAATCAAGTGCATATGACAGCGCAGAAAGTCGATACCGGTAAAGAGCTACGTTCTCATTTTGCTTTTCGCACAACAGAAACGTTCTCTCGAAAAAAAACACGTTTCATGAAGGCACTCATAAAATGTAAATGTCAAACCGATACCAAGCCTGTTTGTTCTAGTTATACCATTGTACATGTTTGTCATCCTACAACATTAAATCAGGGTTTAATATCATATAAAAAAACACACACGCTCAAGTGCTGGAAATCTCTGCTTGTTAAAGGGAGGCAAATCGTATTCGAAGAGTTGTCATTCATCCAGATACCATGGTCAACAAAGAGGTCCAGATACCATGGTCAACATAGAGGTCCAGATACCATGGTCAACAAAGAGGTCCAGATACCATGGTCAACATAGAGGTTTGTGACAGACTTAAAGTGCCAAATAGCCAGACCTTAAGTTGTGTTATCTACCTTACTTGGAAAATCACCCAAACTAAATAAGTGGCAAATAAAACAGTTTATAATAGGGGCACATTAAATTTATAGAAAAGAAACATTGAACATGTTTCTATTAATTGTATATACAGTGATTGATTTTAGTTCGATTGTGAAAGGAACATTTTATTTAGCAAAACCTACGCACAAATTAATTCCTGGAACCAACCAGTATAGAGAAACAGTACAGTTTCTAGCTATAGGAAACAACGGAAGCCTTTATAAAAGTGTTTAAACTAACGATTGCCAGACATCCAACGATTACGAGTCAGACGAGAAACTGAACCGCTGCGTCACGCCGCCTCTGTCTCTCGTATGCGCATGTGAAGAAAAGGAATATGCTACAAGGAAAAATACAAACATACACCATTTAGATTGTGTTTTGTCTTTGTCTTTTTGTCTGTGTGTGTGTGTGTGTGTTTGTTTGTTTTTTCTTTATGTTTTTTTTTATATATTTACTTATTATAACATTTTTATATTTATGTTATTATTATTTCATTATTATTCATTTATGAGGATGGGGTCGTCCACGTGGGTTTCGTTGTTCTTGTGGGGGTCGACCACGTCGGTTTCGTTGTTTTTGTGGGGGTCGTCCACGTCGGTTTCGTTGTTATTGTCAAAGTCGGTTTCGTTGTTCTTGTGGGGTCGTCAACGTCGGTTTCGTTGTTTTTGTTGGGGTCGTCCACGTCGGTTTCGTTGTTCTTGTCCACGTCGGTTTCGTTGTTCTTGTGGGGTCGTCCACGTCGGTTTTGTTGTCATTGTGGGGGTCGTCAACGTCGGTTTCGTTGTTCTTGTCCACGTCGGTTTCGTTATTCTTGTGGGGTTGTCCACGTCGGTTTCGTTGTTCTTGTCCACGTTGGTTTCGTTGTTCTTGTTGGTCGTCCCCGTCCGTTTCGTTGTTCTTGTGGGGTCGTCCACGTCGGATTTGTTGTCCTTGTGGGGGTCGTCAACGTCGGTTTCGTTGTTCTTGCCCACGTCGGTTTCGTTGTTCTTGTGGGGTCGACCACGTCGGTTTCGTTGTTCTTGTCCACGTTGGTTTCGTTGTTATTATGGGTCGTCCCCGTCGGTTTCGTTGTTCTTGTGGGGTCGTCCACGTCGGTTTCGTTGTTCTTGTCCACGTCGGTTTCGTTGTTCTTGTCCACGTCGGTTTGGTTGTTCTTGTCCACGTCGGTTTGGTTGTTCTTGTCCACGTCGGTTTGGTTGTTCTTGTCCACGTCGGTTTCGTTGTTCTTGTCCACCACGGTTTCGTTGTTCTTGTCCACGTCGGTTTCGTTGTTTTTGTCACTCGCAACTGTTCAACATTTGTTTCAGAGCATATATATCAACACTTTCCGAAAATTTGAAACTGGAAGAAATATTGGAGCTATTTTGTGATGTGTTAGTTATAGGTAATATTTTATTGCTTTTTATGTTGAAGGAATTCACATTAACGAGTTATAATTCAATTTGTGGTCAGTTAACAGAATAGTGCAATCAAACGATATTTGTATGTTTATGTAATACGGTAGATGAAATAGTGTCAGCCAATGATGAAATAGATTTAATTTCTAAACACATATACACTATTTCCAGTAAGACATTTGGAGAAACTTGACGGTTTAAACAATATAAATACAGAAGAAAGTTTAAACGCAAATGGTTTAACCAGACCTGCGAAACAGCGCGCAGAGAGTGGCAAACAAAATGTATCGTAAATGTAAAAATATATTGAACAGGGATGCTTTGATCAGTAAACGACGGTCTTACAGGCTCGCTAATCGTAAAGCAAAACATGAATATAACAATGAAATGAATAAAAAGAAACATTACATAATCTGGCTACAAATTGTTCCCAATCCTTTAGGAGAGAAATTTAAACAAAATCAAAGTCAACGATCAAAAAGTAGTACTATCAGTCACGATCAGTTCTTTAAACACTTTGAGAATATATATTTAAATTGTGATGGGTTTAGTAGTGCTGATGTAGAAGAAGATATTTCGAGCATTTTCTCTAAAATAGTTTCTATCCTATTAGATAACAGATTGCGCGTATGGTCTGAGTCAAATCATTTGTTAAGTGACGTTCAGTTTGGTTTCCGTAAATCTAAAAGTACCGTTGATTGTATCTTTGTGTTATCATCTATAATTGATAAAGTGATTAACTATGAATAGAAAAATGCATACTGCGCTTTCGTAGATTTTCAGAAGGCATTCGATCTCGTTTATCGAAATGGAATTTGGTTTGAAATATTAAACATGGGTGGCTCATGTAAAATTGTTAAACTGTTGCAAGCTATATACAGTTGTGTTAAATCATGTGTAAGAACAAATACCTCAAATAATGATAACTCAGCATATGTTGACAGTTTCATGGGAGTGAAACAGGGAAAGCCCTTGTCGCCTTTTTTGTTCATCTGTTTTATTATTGACATGTATACCTTCATAAAAGACAGTTCATTTGATGCTGTAAATATTGATGATTTACAACTACTTCTACTTTTATTCGCAGACGACACCGTTTTGTTCTCTTACTCTAAAGAAGGTCTCCAGTTCCAACTGAATCAACTGTTTACATATTGCTCTAATTGGGGTATTACTGTTAACACAGTCAATACAGTGGTTATGTTTTTTTAAGAAACACAATAGACGTACTGAAAATGTTGAATTGTTGTATAATAACCAAGTTGTTAAATGTTTTACCTATTTTGATGTAAATTTGTCATCTAATGGTATGTTCACCAAACACTGAAAAGCCTGTCTGAACTGCAATCACTAAACGCTTTCTCTTAACATCTCTGATAAAGTTAGATTATTTGATTCCATGGTTCTACCAATATTATGTTATGGATCAGAGGTATGGGGATTTCACAAAGCAGATAAAGAACCTGTAAATACTAAACGTTTAAAACAATTACTGCCTGTTAGACAACAAACTAGTAATGTGTTTGTTTGTGGTGAGACTGGTCGTCTTCCGTTATATATTTACAGACAAATATGAATAATTAAATATTGGTTTAAATTAATAAGTTCACGGGATAATCTCATCATGTACTCACTATATAATCTAAAATCTAATAATGGTGCTTTTACAAACAGTTGGACAAACATTGTTCATAACTTATTACGCAAATTAGGCTTACCTTATATGATAGATAAGAATATTGTCAGTCGCCTTGACCTAAACCTTATAATACAACGCATCCATGACCAGTATATTCAAACTTGGTTTTCCAAACTAGATCAATCACAAATGTTAATAACATATCGATTGTTTGAAAACAGTTTTTTGTAACGAATTATATTTATCTAGAATTAATAACTATAATCTAAGAATGTGTCTCTCTCGATTTAGATGTTCATCACATAAATTATTCATAGAAGAATGACGGCATCATAATATTGCTCGTGAACTTAGATTGTGTAACTATTGTACCATGAATATGATTGAAAATGAATATCATTTCTTATCAGTCTGCCCTTTCTATCAAGATCTTAGGAGAACACTTTTACCCAATTATTACTGTTCTTGACCAAATACAAATGTATAGCATTAATAACCACAAATAACTCTACCCTTTTAAAACGATTAAGTACTAATTTAAATAACGCAAATGAAAGAAGAATATAGTGTTGTTGTTTTTTTCCAAATACCAATAGTCCAATAAGTATTGTCATGTTTTTGTCACGTGTTGTTGTATTCTTTTTCTTTTGTGTATTTTATTGGAATTTGTTTTTTGTGCGTTCTTTGTACACTCATTTGTACATATACTAATATGCATCTTAGAATATTCTAAATAGTTAACACGCTTTTCTCGATGTTCTTTTTATATCATTACATTTATGTATATATTTTTGAATAAAAACAACATTGTTTGTTTATGCAATAAACTTTTGAAACCTGAAACTTGAAATTTGGTGTGGAACGAAAGTCACACATTTCACGCAATGAAAGTACTTTTATTATTACATAACCCGCCTTAGTGCTTACAACCCTAAACCTTTATCTTTAGATTAACACTCTTTAAAACTGAGCTATAAACAGCGTAATCGTGTGAGAAATGATCACACTTTAAGGGTTTTGTTATCTAAATGTGTCTTAACCAGTTACAGTTTAAACAATATTGCATAAATTGACATTTCTCTTTAGGAGATTCGACAAGTTTAGCCATAGTGTTTCCTATTAGCATTTTGAATATTGAATGTTTCCTTTAGCAAAGATAGAGCCTTGATCAACCGGCTGAATGTAGTTGTCCTTAAGTCGGCTTGTCGTTTCCATTTCCTGCAAACACAAGAAAATGCATACATGTATAGTGTTACTTTGCCGCGTTAACTTAAGTATCAGAATACATGTGGAAAAAGCTGGACCAATTTTGATATTGTAGTATTTATCAACCACACTGTTTTGGTGCAATTTCTAATGTGTAGCGATATAAGTGTGTTCTTGTCTTTGCATATACAACTTATACTCTTTGTATGTCCTTATAATTTACTGGAAGTAACCAACGTGAGTTAATCCGTCCGCATTTTAAAGAATAACACCTACATGTACTGTGCTTCCAATGCACTTGAACACTCGGTGCTATAGTGTTGTCTGAAAGGAAAGTGAAACCTCACACAGCACTAAATACACAAATGAAATGGTGTACTCTACAATGTGTATCTGACTCAACAGAATGTGATATACCCGTTACAAGTCTAAATGGTCAATATCACGTACTTTGTGGTGTCTGTTTGTTTACTTCTGTTTGTGTCTCCAAGAAAACTTTACATTAATCTACACAAGTTAACTATATAAATCCGTGCTTTTATACTAGATAGAGAGTTGCGATCTTAAGTTTAAATAATCCACGAACGCTAAAACGTAGACATATGTCCAATGTTTAAATACAACCTAAAGCCATTAATTAAATAAAAACAGTTAATTTTTCAAATATTTACGACTTATTGTATGGAGAGTGTTATTCTTCTTTTTTGACGGAATCAGCTATTTTTGAATTAATAAGATTTAAAATAACTGTGAACGTTTATAGTCTGCATAATTGCTTTAATGAACCGGTACTCTTGACTTTAGTACGTAAACATTAAGTATTGTAAACGAATATTGACCGGAAACTACGGAATAAATTACATGGATCAATGTATTACAAAATAGGTGTTATACTCTCTTGTAATAACACGACAGTCTAATCCACCTATTTCACAGTTCAACAGTCCGTGTATAATGTATACAAGCATTGACCAGAAACAAGTTGAAATCGCCATTGTACCACACACACACACACACACACACACACACACAGAGATATTGTTGTTACTGTGATGTTGTTGTTACTGTGATGTTATTGTTACTGTGATGTTGTTGCTACTGAGATGTTGTTGTTACTGTAATGTTGTTGTTACTGTGATGTTGTTACTGTAATGTTGTTGTTACTGTTGTGATGTTGTTGTTACTGAGATGTTGTTGTTACTGTGATGTTGTTGTTACTGTGATGCTGTTGTTACTGCAATGATCGTGTTACTGACATGTTGATACTGATATGTTACACTACCACAATGGTATGTTATTGAATGGCTTTTGCTAATGTCATATTGTGTTTCTAATATGTTGTTGTGACTGTCATGTTGTACTGCATGGATGATGTCTCTATTAATAGTTGTTGCTGCTGCAATGTTGTTGTTGGTGCAATGTTGATGCAAATGTCAGGTTGTTGTTACTGCAATGCTATTGTTATGGCAATGATGTTGTTTCTGCCGTGTTGTTGTTTCCGCTAAGTTGCTTAAGTTTTCGATCAGATTCTTCCAGCTGGGAGACGATGTTTATAATGTGTCGACATATTTGCATTCGTGAGACAGTTTAAGTCACCTATCGTTTTAACTGATGTTTAAATGTCCAATATGTAATATTACATCATGCCTGTGTAATGTTCAATGTTTCTGCCGTGTAAATGAAACCCAAAACAAGCTTCCATTTTTTATCGGTCGATCTGGGCCCTGTACGGTTTGCTGCGCAGTTTGAAAAGAGCATAAACGAATTGTACCTAGGAAACTAAATCCATCGTTGCCTAGACGATACACTTAAATGCATACACGGATAATCTAACAATGTTAGAGAACTTAATAAAAATGGGCGTAGATAGTTTTGCTCTTGTCAGTTGTATGCTGTTATTGAGGTTGTTGTCTTTCCGGTTGGACATGCGTTATACATAAGTCTATGCTTCAAAGGTAACTTGAAAAAATAAAAGAGGAAAAGCTACTCGCATGTATGTGAATGGCGATTTAGATTTTGATTATAAAGTAGTTAAACTGCTGTTGATTTCTTCTACTTGTACACAACGTGTTTAAGAAAAAACTTTAATCAAATCGATGTGTAAAGTTAAATACCAACGTGCGCATGTGTTTACTTATATATAGTGTAGTTTGGTTGGTGAAATGTTTTATACCATGACTTATACGTGTAGACTCGCCAAATTGTGGCGTCTATCCAATTTACTGTGCGCATGAGTTTAAGACTTATGCTTTATTTTCCCGATTAAATGTTTCAAATTTACTTAAAAAGTACACACTATGTACCAGGTTGTTCATTCGTGAAGTAAGCTGCGTTTTTATTATCATCTGACATCATTATTATTTTTATTGTTTTGTACCTCTGCTTGAAACCTTAAATGTGAATAAAGGAAGGTAAATCTGTACTCCAAATATAAGTAGGCCTCCTCGCTTACCTCGCATTATAAAACCGCCTTATGCGCCGTATATTTAAACATGGCTTAAACTATTTGCTATGGAGGAGCACATGACTGGTGGTTTAGAGCTTCATCATTACACGTCGCTGATGGCGTGTATTTAAACATGGCTTAAACTATTTGCTATGGAGGAGCACGTGACTGGTGGTTTAGAGCTTCATCATTACACGGCGCTGATGGCGTGTATTTAAACATGGCTTAAAATATTTGCTATGGAGGAGCACGTGACTGGTGATTTACAGCTTCTGCATATACTATAGTCCAGCGGAGTGGAGCCAATCTATACTCCCACCCCCATCCCCGCTGGCCGATGGTGTCCAGCATTTATTCGCGGGAGTGAAACCAATCAGTTTCGTTTACTAATCTCAATGAGTAGAGTCGCGTACCAGACAAAACCTGATCTATAAATAGAACTTATGCTATTTTATTGCGTTGTTGTAGATCTACCAGCATTTAATGTTTTAAGACAATTGAC
>ENA-OREC01002357-OREC01002357.1-marine-metagenome-genome-assembly--contig:-NODE-2357-length-10366-cov-11.330450_pt1 | contig 10366 bp, 3 predicted proteins | sample MGYA00248626_ERZ508543 | MGnify/ENA primary metagenome ERZ508543 (study PRJEB26211, sample SAMN05518279) | marine metagenome | isolation source: Puget Sound, Washington, USA | host: Bankia setacea...
TTTTTAATGATACGGCGACCACCGAGATCTACACTCTTTCCCTACACGACGCTCTTCCGATCTTGCTTTAACGGGCCTACATGTAATGTTAGAAACATGGGAGCGTATATGTCATTTGATAAGCTTAATAACATGACTGAATGTGTACATTTATAAAAACAAAACAGACACAAAAAAACAAGGTATACTATATATACTAACTCTACAATGTCTTATTAAAACCCATGCTCTGCATCTGTAGTGTAAACACCAAATATCAACCACAACAACATCGTCTCCAACAATAGCAACAATTCACACCTATTGAAGTTTCACTTTCAGTAATTTAAAACTAGTAGATATGTGTTAAGTATTCCCAATTATCCGGAACTATTATAAACTTCACCAATGTGTTACAGCAGTGCGAGGAAGTGACGAGTTAAATTAGTTAAAGATTGTAAACAATGAGTGGTTTAAGTCAACCTAACTTTTTCCCTATAGTATAGATTCAGGAAGAGTAGTTGAATGGATCACGCTTTTAAAAATAGCTCCAGCCTCGCTTCAACGTGTATACTATTACATTTACTACCGGCTTCGCGCTCATTGGCTGTCTTAATTTAGTAGCGGGGGTTTTACAGGCAACTTCGAGCATATATACAATTCCAAACCATGGCAGACAGCAAATTACTAACTTCTAAGATTCAAACTTGTAGTAGTGAACTAACTGAACGAACCAACATAACATAACAATAATTTAAACGTTATAAACTGACGAGTAACAGCTCTAATTTATTTTCTCGTGCAATTTCATATTGGACTTTGTTGCCGCACACTCTACATTATTACAAACAAGGTAAGCCTTACATTATTATAGCAATGTAATTAAAAGTGTTCTTTTATAGCAATGCAATTAAATGTGTTCTTTTAAGAATAGTAACTTTAAAACAGTTTAAATTTATTTCGTATATCTGCATATGTGACCACAAGAAAGAAGGGTTATATCATATTGATGTCGTTTTCGGAATAGCATTAACTAATTTTGCAATAAATATGTCATGTTTTCTGTCATCGTGTTCTTTGTTAAGTTTGTCGTTTCGTTTAGCAGTTTATGTTTGCATAGTTCATGTTATCTTTGTGCAATAATTGTTTTCATTTAAATACTTGAAACAGCTGTAGATGTATGAAGATTCTTAACAGTTGAATGTGTATTTGATATATCATTTCTAACGTCGTCTTTCCTCTGTACTTTCAGATGAACTCCTTATTCAATGTCACCGTGTGTTTCGTCGTGTTGGTCGCCACTGTCTCTTCATTTACCATTGAAAGACAAACGGACGAGCAACAATCTGAGAACGGTGAATCAACTGATCACACAATGTTATCTGGCGTCATTTCCAAGTTGTTATCCATCAAGAAACGTTCTGTAGGCACTGGGACGGTGGAGTTCTCTATGGGAAGTGATACCGACTCTACCATCCCATGGCACACTGTCAATGAAACCGTGAACCAACAAAGCTTTATGAGTAAGCTTGCCTTGGGATCTACAGCTGGTGAGATACCTGTAGTAGACTGCAATGCTGGTGTTTCCTCTGGTATAAATGACCCCATCCACAAGCGTTCCACATGTCCCTGGTACTATGAGGTCGACCATGATGCCACCCGATTCCCTACCACTAAGCTCCGAGCTGTTCGAGCCTGTGATACATGTATTGGCTCAGGAAACACGTTCCAGTGTATAGCTATCACCCAGAATGAAACAGTCCTCAGAAAGTCTACACAATTGGACGTTAACAACAACTTTGTATGGGTGGAATCTGAGGAGACAGTCACTGTGGGATTTACCTGTGCTGGTAGAAAGTTCGCAGAGAACATCGCCAATACAGAAACTAGTTCCAGTTCCAGTGAACAGGCTACCACACCTTACTACGAGTAACTTTACAACCAACTATCCACGTCCTCGACTCCTAGAACTCCTTCGATTACATCTAACATTCCATCATAAGTTATAGTTTACTGCCATTCAAGGACTCCACTGTGGGCACTTTACACTACAGTGATATACAGGACTAGATCTGAGGGGCACTAATCTGGAAGGACAATGGTCACTGTATCCATTCTGTCAGTTGGACAGAAAATCGTCTGGTAAGGTCATACTGACCATCCTTTTCTTCTTACTGGCTATCAATGATTTTAGAAAGTTTGCACCATTTTTTATCCGATCAGTTTAATTTTTAAAAACATGATATTTTCGTAATTTTGTTTTCGGATAATTATTAATCAGTTATTATAGTTCCGGGTAAGCCTCTAACACTAGCAGCAGAGATCGCGAAGTTTATAGTAATTGTGTTTGCAGTTGTTATCTAGTGATTTAACCCTTACAGTTAGATTATAGTTTATTCAGATTAAGGGGTTGTGCCTATAAACGGCTAGTGTTGTACTGCCATAGTGTTTTACACGTATGACATCAATCGTAATTTATTTGCATTAACATACAGTTTATGTCACAGTTTATTTATTTCATATTTCTACTCATTGTTCAACGTTTACTGAGATAGAATATGATGACCGTGTTCATGTGTACCTTTTTGTGACCACTTTTTGAGCAAACTTGTATACATACCAAGGACACTGCCATGCTTGTAAATACCATTTATATTTATTTCACCATAACGTGTACATGATATGTCTGAACAGTTATTTATTACGGTGTGCGTGCAACTGTTTGTCTGTATGTGATATAGCTAATGTTGCTCAAAGCAGTTCTTGTATGTTCTATAGATCTGATAATTATGAATCTGTTTGAATCCATAACACAATCAGTTTTACGTAAATTAAACTATTCTACTCAAAAAATCAACTAACCTAAGCATGTAAATACCATTTAGATTTAAACATGACTTAGTGTGTTGATATTCTGTATCAAAACTCAAATCCATTTAATCAATATAGAATTAAATATTTTTTTCAATTCAATACATTTCTGCAACTTGTTCTAAAGATTCATCGCATGTTCTACTCCAATCACCTTACAGCTGTCTTTCAATATATGTAGCCTCTATGTGTGCACAATCATTGTATGTACTGAGATTTGTTGTAGTTTTTGAGAATATATAATCATTGTATACAATTTGACTATAATGCATTCCGTAGAAAATCCACTTTACAATTTGTCAACCCATAGATTATTTACATTATGTTTGCTATGTTAATTATACAACTTTGTGCATAGAAAATTGAAATCCTCAGTTGTGCAATATCAAATGCTTTATTTATTTACTTACATGTTGTTAAGTTTTATTGCAATAAAAGTTTATTTTTACAATATATATTGTCATGTTCATATTTCTCTGGGTTACTATACATGTACTTGTTCTCCCAGCATCACCTTATGATTTCCAGACCTGTGTGTCGATATGTAAAGCCCTAATGACATGCTGTTTATAACAAACCTGGGCATCAATACGTACATACTCTCTTCACTGGTATAGTAAGCCCTAATGACATGCTGTTTATAACAAACCTGAGCATCAATACGTACATACTCTCTTCACTGGTATAGTAAGGTTACAACACTCCACATGGTGCTGGTTGGAACAAGAAACATTGGTAGGGACACATATTTCATAGCTATTGCTAGAAATACAAGTGCCAACACATCAAGTGTATGGTCCTGCTGATATGTCTGAATGAAATGAGCAGATACAACATATAAAAGATTCTAGTTTGTTGACGGTCAAACCAAATATATCGTCAACTAAACATCGCAATAAAAATACCCATAGAAAGTCAATGAGTAAAATAACATTTTGGCTCTTGTCAATACATTTGATCACATTTACAAACATATATATTGACGCCTGGTCTTGGTGTAAACTTAAACAGAAGTCGAACATACGCTTAAATAAAATTAACACAAAAACAAAAACAAAAACAAAACTTTGCTCTGTTTTTGGTCAGCACATGTGAGCTTACATATTCATCAATGGGTGATTATCAACTGGACCGAACCGCACATACTGGTCGAAACGTATGTCAATAAGAAGGTTTACTTTTCTGAATCGTCATACGTTCTTCGCTGGGAATTTAAATATTTTACCAATTTAAGTTTTCTAGAATTGTTTCAGTAATATGATATATGTAGTCGATATTAAAGTCAACGGTGGGGCGTACACACATTACAGATGTACGAGAAACTTAATGTTCAGAAAAGTTGCAGTTCGTGCGTAACCTGAGATGTTCTTGTCGGCGATGGTTTAGATGAGACCCACTGTTCCACGCTGTAAGGACTTTTAATCATCTAGATATTATTCCTCATTCAGCTTGTGTTGAGAATACACTCCAATTCATCACAAACATCACATAATTTAAGTGTTTAGACTGAAAATTTAAAATTAAAATTCACTAGTTAGGTAATTAATTCAGAGTTTGAATGAGTCACGGTAAGTAGTGTGGTTGGTTCTGGACAACCAGTGGTTAGTGCTGGGGTCCGACAGTTACCATTGGGTGTCTGGAGATGGTAGGTAAATGTCAAACAGTCACTGGATGAGGGGACAGAGGAGGGGGTAATACAGGGTCCAGGTGGGTTTGTCATGACTTGGGAACACGTATCTGCTTTTGAAGTTGTACTTTAGACGTCGGTATTTGGAATAGTTAACGCACATGCACACCAGCTGTACCAGATTTCTACTGAATGTACTTTCTAGTCCTACAGTCTGTGATCACGTTGACAGATCAGGTGACAAGGCGACACCACTAGTTGAAGGTCTTTAAGGGCACATGTTAACTGGACGTAATACAGAATAAACAAACTGAGAACTTGAGAGATACGATTTTTGCATATATTATGTGGTAAGTTTATATTTAGTTCACAGATCATACTACAAAATATATACTTAATTGACACGTCATCGAATGTATATTTAATCAAACATCTATTTTGCAAATTTAAATATGGAAACGCGCTTATCGATACTGGTTGTGAGATTAGAGTATACAACACATAAAGTACATGTAACTACTGAAGTCATCTTGTCCATGGCTTTCATTCACCCGTCTTTTGGCCGTGCTAAGGAGACATGACACAGCCTCTGTGAACCTGATACCATTTAACGCACCTTTTCTCCCTCCAAGATTGTCCTCCTACACCAGGTGAAAAAAGGCAACAAAACTTTAATGAGATAGCACGTCTCTCACGAGCTTTTCACGCTGGAAGGCCGAGAAGGATAGAAGGTTAAAAGTGCATGCTGCGGATTAGCTACTTTCATTCAAGTCGGCGGTAACTGTTTACGTACACTCGTCAGTCTATCGTCACACAATTATTCAGCACAAATAACTAATGTATTGTTGATGCTATAACATGACCAATATACCTAGAGTCGGTCATGACTTGATAATGTCAAATTATTAATACCTCGTTTTACTCATAGTTTAAACACATGGTCCCAGCCGTTGACGATTCTCAGTGGCTTATTGTAGAGTTGTTGGGAGCTAGTGTTGTAATGATTTAACAGGTGAAATGGCAAAAACTGTCTGTACAAAGCTTTCTACTGACAGGTGAGAAATGGCCTTCATTAATTCACGCACTGGAGGGACAAATTACGTTGTTCCTCGTTGGCAGATTTTACAATTGAAGATGTTAACATACCGTGTACTGTTACATAAACTGTATTAATCATTTTAGAAGAGTTTGTATGATTCTTGATAATAAATGTTGCGAGCGTTTGTCATAGTAAAGACCTCTTAAAATAAAACATAATAAAAAATAAAAACCCTCTTCCGCTCTGCATATTATTATATAATATCGACATGAAAGATATTAAATTAACCAAGCATTAGGAGAGTTAACATTTAAACGTCTGAATATTTCCCTTAGCAAACGTCTGTCAATTAAAATCTACTAAAGATGCTGCAAAACCAAAATGACGTGATGTTTGTTGTGACGTGAATTTATTTTGACATGATTTTAAATTAATAATTCATCGGTTATTGGTTACAATACATTAAGCCGGTCTTATGATACCCATTGCTTCCGTTTAAACGACTGTTATAACAAAACCCCTTTTCCTATCACATGTTCATCTTTCGATTCACTTCAAAAGTTTTCCGTCAAATAATTTCAAATCAGGCCGGATATATTTTGTATGCGTTTATTTGTGAGAGTGTTCAATAAATGATAAACAGGGGCGTATATTAATCCGCGTGTGTAGTTGTGTGTGGGTTCAGTAAATAAAACAAATATCCTGCAGTGTTAACACCTGGTTCTGGTGCTACGCCTTCCTCTCCTACAACGCCAAAGGCTTATGTGTCGCAGCTAGCCAATCAAATACGGCTATCTCAGCCTTTAACACGCACAGCTGACCAATCAGATTGCTTGATATATTAATGACGTCTACAAACGGACAACTATATTTATGTAAGAATAAACGTTTTTGATTGCATGTTGTTCTTTTGTTTATCTTTTTTTACCATCTAAATTAAGTTTCATTTGTTCATGTTTTTACATAACAATCTCGCTGCTTTGTTTCACTCACGCATGTGCGTTTTCTGTGTTGTTTTTGAGTGCGATTATGTGCCAATTTTAATATGTGAACGAGTGTGTTAAGAAAAGATGTCTATGTACAGCGCAATACTTTTAGTACTAGGAGATAAAATTGCGGTGCCGCTTGCGGGCCGATGTAATCCGTTGTTTAAGCATACTTTGACATGTGCAATACCCTCACACTAAAGAAGCATGTATATTCGACTGTCTTTAATCTTACATCAATTTGTAGTAATCGTTGCTTCTCGTTTAATAAACAGCTTGGTTCACATTACTATTGCTTGGCCTAAGTTTCAAATAGGGAAGTAAATCGAGGAAGAGTAAACTAAAATCAGCCTCCTTTGGTATAAAACACACTAAAATTGCCTGTCGCCGAATTCCCCTCTGTAAGCGGTTCACTATACGTTTAACTAATCGTTCAAACGGTGAAGTGATTTCAAGGAAGGGTGGTGCACGAACGTTCCCATTGGTTGCATTAAAACACTTCCAGATATCAAAGACATACCATTGATTTATGCAGTACTCGACGTGTGTGTCTGTGGCATGGCACATGTAAGAAGAAGAAATAGTTGATGAGATGATAAGAGTTACTGGAACCGAAACTCTTGTAAATTTGGATTTGTTGAATCAGGAACTACTTATTTATTTCATCTATCATAAATTGTATACTAAGTTAATTGGTTTGGTTTGGGGAAAATATTGATGGACGTGAGATGGCACAAGTATAACGTTATTTTGGAAACACACCTTCTTAAACTGTTTATTACCAATCAGGGTTTTCAAAATCAAATCACCTTCCTTTCAATGGAGATGTAGCAAACAGTGTTACGTTTGTTATTTGTACACGTGATGAAATAAACAATTGAATGAGTAATTAGTTCAATAACTTATGTTTTAACAATACAACAATGTGTCATGTATATCTCAGGTCAACGTATAAATGAAATTTAGAATACACCAACGTTTTGAGATGTTTGTATTTTATAAACTATACATGTTTAGGGTGCAATTCTCTATTGCGTCCGATACAACACTAATTAATGGGCTCGACGGGACACGAACGTTGTATTTTGCATAATTCATGTAATATACGTGTTTTATCTAAATATTCAAGCGTATTAACGCAGCGAAATATATTCATACAGCTGAATGTACATCAAGAAGAGTAATATTTGTCCAGACATCCTCTCACAATGGTAGTGTAACCCATAGGACTTGTCCTCGTGTGTCAACATGCGCAGTAGATCACTCATTGCCCTACCCACTGTACTCCCAGTACTTGCACCAAAAAGTCCCCACTTAATCCAATACAGCCATAGATTGCAAATAAAGTACTAGCCTGTATGTTTTGACATTTCGTTATACACGTACAAGTATATTCAGTTACAAAGAAATTCCAAACAATTACAGATAAGGGATGACTTTCGTTTACACCTTTGCTGTTATAAAATACCCGGGGTAACATATGTTGCGAAATCGGATAAAAACGGACAGTAAGCTTGATACAATATTAGAAGTGTGTATTGAATTGCTAACGTGATTTGAACAACGTGTCGGAAGGAAGTGGTGTTTACTTCCTAATTGTTTACATTGGCGAAAATGACACTGCTTTAGTGTATACAGACAAGGTTAAAGGGGTACGCGTGTTTTGTATGAAATGTTAAATCATTAACCAGCACAACACATTTAAACTGACGGGTAAAACGCAGTTATTTGTAGTGTCCACAGAAAATGAACTTGGGTGGAACAAGCAGCTATAAGGTATTCTGGTATTCAGATATCAGATTGTGTGAGAGTGATTTATTGTGTAAGTGTGTTTGTCTGTAAAACCGTATTCATACAAATGTCATGGAATAGACCTGTAATTCATAAAACCTAATCGTGGGTGCACATATTACCATTTTTAGTAAACTCTACTACATAATTAGCATTGGCACATACGTCTGGGTAGAACAGCGTTGCTTTATGTTTTAACATACCTTGTACTGTATATAATGCTCTTTTTTGGGATTTCTACACACGTAATTACAACCTTTATCCATTTATCCTGGTTATGTATTGAGTTGTCGTTTAATCAGTCACTAAAGTCAGCTCAACTTTTATAACCCTGGTTCACACCTTTAACTAACACAACCGCAGTTGACCTACAATCTACTAACCCGATTTTCATTCAGTAAAAACGGGGAATGTAATTTACGTCTACTCGTTTAAATAAATCTACCTCTTACGGTTCGGTGTAGAATATTAAGCGAACAAGGATTTTGATTGGCTCGCTGAAACCTTCGGGTACGTTCGGTTATTTCCGTGAGTAGATTCGTCATCACGATTTCGGGGTGTATAAATTACCACAGACGGGAACTACTTTACATCCGTCAGATTGGTGTATAAGATGTTGGTGTTGACTCACTGTATTTCACTAATGATGCAGTACACAGAGTACGTAAGAGGTTATTGCCACATGGTGTCTACATCCTCGAATGCGACAAATTAGCTGTATGAGTAAATAGTTAGCCTTCTTCTAGCCAGCATATGTTTACCAATGCATTGAAAAACAACAGTCCAATATAAATATAGTTATGATCGCTGTGCAACATACGAGTATTGACATGCTATGAGCCATTCAAATACCGGCTGACAGGTCCTACGGAAACAGGGCGAGCCTATCATGAGTACACTATACCCGTAAATAATTATGATAAAAGTTCCTTGGCAACAGTTCGTCTCATACAAAAACTCAGAAGCTCACACCACATAAAGTCTGAGTCAGCCATTTAACCCTGTCCATAAATTAACCCGAGTTAAAATAAAAATGCGCATGTGCATCACTCATCTTACTTGATCCGCTTTCATCAAATTTGTCAAAACATGCAATTAGTGGATTACTAAACGGATATTTTAACTCCGTAGTTAGTCAATGGAAACTCAAGCACGAGAGATGACGGCGGTAACTTCAACAAATCTTAAAAAATCTAGTTCAAGACAAGGTTGTGTATATAGACAATATATGTACATGTATCTTATTTGTGGTAGGATGTAATTACTTTGCTTAAAACAATAAATAAGTGAGAGTACTTTTCCTAGAACAGTTTGGATCACCCCTCGTATACAAGTCACTGTTCTGCTTGGATCACCCCTCGTATACAAGTCACTGTTCTGCTTGGATCACCCCTCGTATACAAGTCACTGTTCTGCTTGGACGTCTACGCACTGGGAGGTCGCTATATATACAGCAAATCACCATGTCTAAGCACTGTGAGGTCGCTATATATACAGCATATCACGATGTCTAAGCACTGTGAGGTCGCTATATATACAGCAGATCACCATGTCTAAGCACTGTGAGGCGCTATATATACAGCAGATCACCATGTCTAAGTACTGTGAGGTTGCTATATATACAGCAGGTCAACGTGTCTAAGCACTGTGAGGTCGCTATATATATAGCAATTGACCATGTCTACGCACTGTGAGGTCGCTAAATATATAGCAGATCACCATGTCTAAGCACTGTGAGGTCGCTATATACATAGCAATTGACCATGTCTAAGCACTGTGAGGTCGCTATATATACAGCAGATCACCATGTCCAAGTACTGTGAGGTCGCTATATATACAGCAGGTCAATATGTCTAAGCACTGTGAGGTCGCTATATATACAGCAGATCACCATGTCTAAACACTGTGAGGTCGCTATATATATAGCAATTCACCATGTCTAAACACTGTGAGGTCGCTATATATATATAGCAGTTCACCGTGTCTAAGCACTGTGAGGTCGCTATATATACAGCAGATCACCATGTCTAAACACTGTGAGGTCGCTATATATATAGCAATTCACCATGTCTA
>ENA-OREC01002358-OREC01002358.1-marine-metagenome-genome-assembly--contig:-NODE-2358-length-10364-cov-13.711189_pt1 | contig 10364 bp, 10 predicted proteins | sample MGYA00248626_ERZ508543 | MGnify/ENA primary metagenome ERZ508543 (study PRJEB26211, sample SAMN05518279) | marine metagenome | isolation source: Puget Sound, Washington, USA | host: Bankia setacea...
GACCTCAGTATGTTTGTTCAAACTGTACTGTTTTACTCTGCAGACCTCAGTATGTTTGTACAAACTGTACTGTTTTATAATTCAAACGTTATATACTGAAGAATGTCATGTTGTCTAGAGTAAATCCATTGTGTAATAGAGGGGTAGCAAAATAGTTTACCAGGTTACTGCTTTTGTGGCTTGTCCATTTGACAATTTGCAACATTTTTGTATCCCCCATTATTCAAAGGATGATGTTCACCTTTCTGCCTTTGAGTGTGTCTAGCCATAACTTGGATAAGTGTGGCCTATGAGAACATTTGGGTTACTATAAACAATGCTATGTATACCACTATCTTTGTCAGTGCTGGCTTAATGTTAAAAGCATTTTTTAGAGAATACATTTGCCAAATTTCAGCAGTAACATCAATAATATAAACTGAATTTAGTTAAGTACATATATATAAGTACCTTTCATATGATCATTAATACTCATGTTCATATATTCTCACCTTGATGCTATTTCTAGGTGTAAAGATGACTAACGAGCCTCCGAAAGGTCTCAAGTCTAACCTGCTGAGGTCCTACCTGAATGACCCAATCTCTGACCAGAGCTTCTTCACTGGATGTAACAAGGTAAAGGCAGTCTGTTTACACAATGAATTCCCTCTATTTGGATATTATTCTATGATGTTTCCATTAATGCATTAGTTTACCTCTGTGCTATATAATTCATCGCTTTTTCTGATATATAAAAATAGTCATAACACTTGGTTTCAGTCTGCCAGAGCCAGCCATGCCATTCTTTGTAAATAACAAACAACAGTTTAGCCTTGTGGAGTAAACGTTAAAAGTAAAAAAAACCGTTTTTAAAAAGCGTAAATTCTACTAACAAAGCCTTTTGAGAATGCAATTTTCGAACTAAAATGTGTATGATAACAAGTCATAGTTCTTGTAATGCTAGGCTTTACAGGTTTATATTGTGTCATTATATTTACCTTTTTTCTACTATTTTAGCCACAAAGGTTCCACAAGATGTTGGTTGGTTTATGTTTCTTCCATGCTATGGTTCAAGAAAGGCGTAAGTTTGGACCCCTTGGCTGGAACATTCCATACGAGTTTAACGAGTCCGACTTGCGTATCAGTCTCAGGCAGATGCTGGTGAGTTAAAGATCCTAATTCTTAAATCTTACCACTTTTTGATAGCCTTTTTATGTTAGGTATAGATGACTTTTTTAAAGCAAGTTATAGAAAGGAAAAAAATTCAAATCAGCTTCAGTTTAGCAGCCACACAATCAAACCAAACCTGTCGCAGGAGAAACTTTATGATTGTTAAATGTTTCATAAGAAGGAGCCCAAAGAATAGTTTTATATTAAGTATCTGTCGAAGACCACATATTTGTATAACATAAATTGCTACACATTTTTAATATAATAAAAGTGATTGGAATTGAACATTACCCATAGTAAACTGCTGTCAGTTTGTTATGTTTGCAGAGTGCTTACTAATCATGCATCTGTTTACCTTTACTACAGATGTTCTTGAATGACTACGAGGAGCTCCCTCTAGCTGCCCTATCGTACTTAACAGGAGAATGCAACTATGGCGGTCGTGTCACAGACGATAAAGACAGACGCTTGCTTATGTCCCTTCTCTCAATCTGCTTCTGTGAGACATTAGTCAACGATGACAACTACAAGTAAGTTTGTCTTTGTTATGTTTTTACTTTTGATGTTTCCACATTGTGTTTAACCAGTGGACAGTTTTCAGGTAGTTTTTCAGATAGGATTGTAAAGGCAAGAAATTATTGTGACAAAACCATATTTAACTTAAAAACGTTCCACAATATACCGTTTATCCTCACTCATAAGTCAATGTTGGTAAATACGAGCCAAGATCTTTATACTCTTTATTCCCTTCATTACAAATACATATCAATGAAGAACTTGTATGTATTGTCTCTTCTCTCCCACACCCAGGTTCTCCGACAGTGGTCTGTACTTTGCACCACCAGAGTCTCCTTACAATGGCTACATTGAGTACATCAGATCCCTGCCTCTGAACCCTAATCCTGAGGTGTTTGGTCTCCATGACAACGCTGATATCACCAAGGACAACCAGGAGACACATATTGTAAGTGTATTATATACACATGGAATTTTCCTTTACAATAATTTTTAAGACTTTCAAGACCTCAAAAAGACACTCAAAATTGATTCACAAGCGCCTGAAAAGGTGCAGATAGAAAGACATTTTCCGAGTAAATAAATGGAGTAAAACATCATAAATTCATTTGAACACGAGATGATAATTGTGATTTTGTGATGCAATATTTTTAAATATTTGGTCATGATTTGAATTGTTTCACTATTGCAAAAAATAGGAACTATAGACATTCATATATAACCTTTTATTCCTCACTCGATCAAAAACCAACAACATGTACCCCCATCATCTACCTTACATTACTGATAAGTTAGAACTGGTCACTAACTCTTGTTGTCTTTTTCAGCTTTTTGAAAGTATTCTGCTCACCCTACCCCGACAGTCTGGTAAGGGAGGTAAATCGGCTGGTGATGTGATACAGGAGTTATCTGGAGACATTCTTAGCAAGTTGCCGCCAGACTTTGATTTAGAACTGGTAAGTTGAGTTTATTTGTGTAGTTAAATCCTCCCATGTCTTTGAGAGCTGGTTGGCATCATAAATTAATGGCATCTAAGTACAATCACTCATACATTTTGTGTTTACATAATGACGGGAGACAACTTGTAAATTCAGATTGCTTTTGTTTGGTAGTAATGGAATCGATTATGCTTATCAAGTTCAAATCTATATCTGGAAAACACTGGCGGGTGAGCTATGAAGGTATGGTTTCTTGCTCTAGGAAACAACTGGGATCTTGACAGGATTTAAGCTTCCTTCTGACAGGCAGACAATTTACTGACTACAAGTTTGAACCACTGAGCTGTATGGCCATTTTCATGATCAACCTACTTTATGTTATTAAATGTGTTGTAGCCTTGGATTTGTTTCCTCATGCTTTGTTTATTTCTCTTACTGTAGGTGATGAAGAAGTATCCAGTGGTGTATAACGAGTCTATGAACACTGTACTTAGACAAGAACTCATCCGATTTAACCGACTGACCATGGTTGTACGCTCGTCACTCCAGAACTTACAGAAGGCTATCAAGGGTTTAGTGGTCATGTCATCAGAGCTAGAAGAGGTGTTTACCAGCATGATGAATGGAAAAGTACCAGCCATGTGGGCTTCAAAGTCATACCCATCTCTGAAACCACTCGGCAGTTATATTACAGATCTTATACAGAGGTAGGTATAAGTTTAGTGTTTAAATGAGAAAATTACATCATTTCTCTATAATAGTCTGTCCTGTTGTGAGTAACTAATTGGATAGACTTATGTATGCAAGGTTTCAAAATGTCAACTCGCAAATCCACATATAAACGCACAGTTTATGTACTTATGGTTTAAATAAAGAGAAAGTTTAGACTTACCTAATCTGCATGTATGTGTATGAATTGTGTTTGTTGTAGAAGATGCCTCAATATGTAGATTTTACATCTGTACTTCTTATGTTTTATTGGTGCAATCTGAAGGGGACTATGTTTATTGATACAAGCTAATGTCTACTCTATGTTTTATTTCAGGTTGAAGTTTTTCCAGGACTGGGTAGACAATGGTGCCCCTCAGACCTTCTGGTTGTCAGGATTCTACTTCACACAATCTTTCTTAACTGGTAAGTAAAACTATAGACTTATCTCGATTTTGAATTGTTCTTAAAAGCTTCACATATGTACATTTATATGTGCATTATTGATTGGAAAAGACCAGTGTGGCTGTCTGCATGGCATGTAAAATACAAAATCTCTATTTGTCCTGCTCATAACATTTCTACGTAACCTGCCCCAAAAACCAATGGTCAGGAAGATATCTATGGAATGTTCATATATTGTATCTGTTCGGACATTTATAAGTTAGGACATAGTCTTCAGATATTTGGCTAAACTTATATTGGTATGTTATTACTAATCTGATTTATACAATATTGACTATTGATAACGTTGAGAGGTAGCCTGAAAAACTGGTTTAACTATTTATGAACAAAGGATAGTTGGGATAGTCTTGTGGGCTAGCCTAGACTTTGAAAATGTCAAAACTATAGTACTCTAAGATGTTCTAGTTTTTAATTTATACTGCTTACTTACAGGTGTTGCCCAGAACTATGCAAGAAAGTACACTATACCTATAGATACAATCGGCTTTGAGTTTGTAATGATGTCAGATGAGAGGGTGGGATTGACACGTCCTGAAGATGGCGCTCTCTGCTACGTAAGTTTGAAATATTTAAACCCTTATATGCACTGTGAATATAATGGAATTGAACAATTGTTAGGTTACAATATATATTACACAACCATCTTTATAGTCTACGTGTGCAAGCTACTTATAGCCTTAATAATTAAGAATACTGTAGATGTTATATGATGTTTTTATTGAGTCAATTATTATGACCACAATAATGTTTCTTTAACCTTCTGTATAAAAAAATATTACTGTTTGTTTGCTGGAAATATCGAAATATCTGGAAGATATATAAACTGATTAAATATATGTTTGACACAAGATAATTCTTGTATTTTCAGGGTCTATTCCTGGAAGGTGCCAGATGGGACCGTGAGAATAACGTAGTTGGGGAATCCCTACCCAAGATCTTATTTGATCCCTTGCCAACGATCTTATTCCGTCCCAATGAGATGTCCAAGTTTGAGGACCTGCCTATATATAAGTGTCCAGTGTACAAGACTACAGCTCGTCGTGGTGTGTTGTCCACTACTGGTCACTCTACAAACTTTGTGTTATTTATAGAGGTTCCGTCCAACAAACCACAGAGTCACTGGACTAACCGTGGAGTTGCTGGACTTTGTCAACTGGACGACTGATTCTGCATTCACACACAATTGAACTTTGAACTTGAATTTTGTGAAAATTATATGATCATCAAATTTATTTTGTAGTGTCTTTTAACATGTTATAAGAAACTGATACATGTATGAAGTATTCTAAAATTGTGTTATTTTGGAACTCTTCATCACATAGGACAGTTAATTTTGTGATGAAAAACTGTATGGTATTGTTCTAATAAACTGTCTTGAAATGTGACACCATTTTTGTGCTTGTTTGAATTGTGATAGAATTTGTTGTTTTTATACAAGATGTGATATCTGTTGTGTACATATTTATAGTGTTATTTAGTCTGTATGTACAAATGTAGACTTTAACAGTTACAAATATATATATATGTGTCATATAAAGCACCGATAGATAACAAACTGTACTAACCCACTTAAATATATTCTCTTATTGACTGCTAAAAGTAGGTGCCTAATCTTATAGCATAATAAGTTCGTTTTACAAAAATATTTCTAGCATTTAGTTCCATGCACTGTTAAGATTGCAACTATTAACTCGTATAAAATGCTAATGATTATGTTAAACCCAAAGTCTTAAAATTAATAAAAATCTACAATGGTAAAAGTCTAAAACGTAAGAAAATATGAGAGACATTGTGTAGCTGTTGTATTTCTACACATAGCTGTTGATAACTTAGAATATTGATTGTAGTATTTCTGTGTTGTAACATGCCAGTCACCGTGTATACATTTAAAACACTGAGTCTACTTCACGTTTGAAAGACGGCCAAAACAAGCCAAACATATTGTATGAACTATATATTGTTATAATCATATTTTATACAATTATTTATTTGTGTTGCTATTTGTTTTTACGTTGATTATATTTTTTTAATGCAAGCTTGTATTTCTTTTTTTGCCCAAGTGCCTTATTAAATGAATCCGTCAAATACATTCCGTCCAAGAGATTTGTATAATTTAAGTTTGAAATCTTAAAGTACATATTATTAATTAAGTTTTATTTGCGAGACATTGTTTTGACTCTTGGTTAAGGGGCAAAATTCTCAAAGAATACCATTGGCTTGAAAACGCAGTCTTTGACTCCTGAATATGACATAATATACTAGTAGTAAAATACATAAAGTTGCAACATGCATCTTAATTGAATTAAATTATTATTAATTAGATTAAATATCAGTCTTTTGTTGGTAAACAATACAATGTATTAGTAAAATACAAACATCAAGCTTTACACTGAATATTGGCTGGCTGATTTCTGTTCTAATGTTAGTAAGAGTCTGTGTTGTATTTTTGTAATTGCATGATAACTGTATTGGAATATGTTTTGGGGTATTTTGTATTGTTTTTATTTATTTTTTTCACTGATTTTCATTCCAATTATTTTGCCAAAGTATTAATATACAACATGCATTTGTTTTACGTATTTACTACGGACTGTGATAAATGTTGAGTTTGCTTTTAATGCAAACTATTTTGAAACATAATCAGATTTCGTTCAGGTTGTATTTTTCTTGTCTGTACTCTGAAATGATATCCTACTTTGAAACATTCTGGACTTTCGATAACGATTTGAAGAATACGTAATTCACCAGTTTTCGTAGTCGACTGAATTCTAAAAGACTTGTATTCAACTTATATTATGATTCCTGCTTTTTCTAGTTGTGTTGTTGATTTGTAACTGCAGATGTTTGTTAATCATCAAGTAAATAAATCATGTACTGAATATGAGTCCTTTGTGATTTGTTTGCCATGTAAAATATAAAAGTGTGCTGCACAGATAGTCAAACTAGCAAGTGCAGCAAGCAACATTTCCATGCACCAACATTAGAACCAACAGCTGAGGGATGAGTTCACAGGTAAAGCATGGTCAGGTATTCGGTTGGTTGTGGTTCATACTGAACATATACTATGCTTGAAACACTTTTAAACTGTCCAGTACTCGCTATAAGATCAATGCAGGTAGCACTAACTTCAATTACAAAGTAGCGATAATCTGAATTGAACTTTGTTACAATACACATCGTCACATAGAAAAGAAAAAAACAGGTTATGGATGTAGAAATATGATACTTTTATTAAAAAATATTATAAAGGCAATATTTACATAAAAGAATGTACAATTAATGAACTGGAATGTGCTGTACAGTAGACAAAGGGAAATGTGTAAAAGTGTATCAAAACTATGATCAAATAATGAATTTAGTCTGTAACTGGAATGCTTTTTAAATTGAACACCAAAATGACTTTCCTTGTTTAACCCTAAAATATCAATCAAAAAACATGACATAAAAAAATCATTATCTCATTGCATCATCAAAACTTGAGTTTAATTTTCTTAGGCCTGATTAGAAAACATTGATTACATAACAAGTTCATGCATGAAGTATGTAATTTTAGAAATCTGAGAAAAAAATAAACATGTGATTTTCATCTATATACACAATGATAGCCAATATATACAGATTTGATATGTATCGATACTTGGCGGAGTCTATAACTATATTCATCATTTATACTTTAAACCATTTACTCAATTCAAGCATCTCTTTGTATTGCACAACTCAAACAAGCCTTTCTTTCTCTCCCCTCTACAATCTCTCTCTCCCCTCTCCTATCTTTCTACCTTCTTCTCTCACTTCATTCAACTAGTTCATCCAACCTTCTTCTCTCACTTCATTCAACTAGTTCATCCAATCAGTGCAAACTTGTCATTCAATGTTTGAGTCACACTAAAACTAGAGCACACAGTAGTAAACATTTATACACAAATATCTGCTCATAGAACAAACACCAGGTTGATAAAAATAGTTAAATGAACACACTCTATTAAACGATAATTATTTTAGTTGTTGGTCATGTTAATCTTGGCTGACAACATATTCTTTCCAATGAACAATAACATATGCTGTTATTATATTCTTAGAAAATGTTGATCAATCAGAATATAAAGAAAAGATCTTTCAGCTATCCTAAAATGATCCCCGTTTTTGTCTATATCAACAAAGAACAAAATTACCGTTGTTAAATTTAGCCGATATACAACGGTATTTCTTTCTGGTTATTCTGATTCAGCGGAAGTAAACCGGATATCTGCATGCACTAAAACGTAACAAACGCTTTTACTCTTTTAATTCGTTGTTGATCATGTTAGAACCAAAATAAAATATGAAATACCATCATATATCACCTCAATTAACAACGGTTTGTCGTTCTGATGCATGTTATTAACCACTTAATTAGGTCTACAGCCTGTGTGGTTAATTCCTACCCATCAGAACTCCAAACCATTGTTAATAAGCCGATATACAACGATAACTCATATCTTATTTCTTAACTGGATGATATGACCTGGATTATTTCAAAATTAAATCTAAAAATACAATGAGTTTCGGGTTTTAGTTTTTTCATTTAAATTGGTTCCTACAACTTGTTATCAGTCGTTGATACCCAATCTTTCAGACAAACAACATTCATTCACATTAACTAACTCACCCTCAACATTCTGTCACTTATTCTTTGTTTTCCATATACACACATGCATATACACAAGCTAGATTAACTAGATTTACAAGTAAAAAATGGCATGTCTATCACAAAATAAGTGGGTGCCAAAGCAAAAGGGTTCTAAGTGCCATTGAATAAAGAAGCAAGTAGAACCCTTTTGCATTCACCCCTCGAAATGTAACATTGTTCTTATCTCTTGATTTTATACCAGTACATGTGCCCACTCTTTACAATATCATGAATATGTCAACTGTCTTTTAAATGATTAATTGATCTGAATTGCATAGAAGTTTTGTCAAAACATACAGAACAAATTCTGAATAAATGAAGCAAATTTAACTAATCCCACCACAGTCTGTTCTGAATAACTGTAAGGCACACTGAACAGTTCTATCTTGATTTTAATATAGAGAAAGAAAAAAAATGACGGTTTCTATTTTTGTCAAAGCACTGATTAGTATTGATAGTTTTTTGTATCACTGGATAAATGTCTTATAACCACTTCTTCATTAACAAGCTGAGTGTTCCTAGGACGGCGACAAGAGCAAAGTTCAATGTAAATGTGCCAGCACCATTACAGCCATCACTTTCACAGTAACACGTGTTTTTGAAGACTCCCACATGATCCCAGGTCCATCGACAACCCCAGGCCACACCTTGATCTGTTCTGGAAGCACAGCGACGGGTGACCTTTATCCAGGCTCCGTCTGAAAATCAAAAAATAAAATTAATTTACTTTATCATAAAAAGCACTTAAAGTAGAAGCATCTGGATAAGGTTTAACTATCACTCAGATATACTGCACTCAATGCTTTGTTGGTAAATGGTTGGTATAGCAATACGGGTGAATGTGAACGGGTTCTGTGTTCTTCTATATTCAATACTAGTTATAGAACATTTTGTTTTCACTCCATGAATACTATAAATAACATAGCCAACATGTGACTTTGGCAAGTACCATGGCTGAAGGAAATAGACGTATAGAAGAACAAAGAACAGAGGCCAAAAAATTATCAAAATGAAAGATAATGGGAATACGAACATGCATTAGTCACGACAGAGAGTACTCTATACTTTATGTCAGGGACAGAAACAATAGAAAAATTAAACATGATGTAAAAAGAGTTATCATTCAAAACATTTACAAGTGAAGTGAAACATGCTGTTTGGATATAATTCGCTGAGTCTGTGTTATCTATAGCAGTGATGGGATATGGTAGGATACAGTAAAAAGCATGTTATATTATGTTGGTTTTGAATATCTATAACATCTTACATCCTGGACTTTCTTGGTAAATCTTCACACAGAATTGTCCTGGTGTGTTGGCTTCAAAGCTGTTACAATCTACCATAGCATTGATGGCAGAGTCGAAAGGTGTTTCTTGTGGACATAAGTCTGGGTTCTCATTACTGTCACATTGGAAACATTGAATCGCTAATCCTGCAATACAAATTATAAAAAACATTGCATAAATAAATCATCAATACTGGAAAATGACATAACAAATGCAAACAATTCATGGTGTACAGAAATAACTACAATGAATCATAAATACATGGTTAAAACCAAAAACATCCAAACTCATGGTTTACAATGCAAGATTTTGTTCTTTTATTAAGTTTGATCTGAGAGAGTGGTTTTACTTGTCACGGTTTCATGAAAACGTTTGAGCGAGTTCTGTTATGCTTATTTTTGCCATATTTAATGTTTTTCATAATAGACAATCAATGAGGAATACTTTCCTACCGAATTTGACAACTACCTTGTTGTGCACGAGGAGTCCGAGCACATAAAACAATGTTTGCACCTACCATTCTGCATGGACAGTTTTATACATGAAAACGAAATATGTCTATCTATCTTCCAATAATGTCAAACCCCTGTTGGGGACCTAGACATATGCGCGTCAAGCTGCAGGAATATTAGT
>ENA-OREC01002359-OREC01002359.1-marine-metagenome-genome-assembly--contig:-NODE-2359-length-10364-cov-12.524740_pt1 | contig 10364 bp, 1 predicted proteins | sample MGYA00248626_ERZ508543 | MGnify/ENA primary metagenome ERZ508543 (study PRJEB26211, sample SAMN05518279) | marine metagenome | isolation source: Puget Sound, Washington, USA | host: Bankia setacea...
TACAGCTGATAGATAAATGCAAGAGTCTTGAACTATAGTTGTTGTATAGTAGACTATTATACAAGGTTTGAGATCTGATACAGCTGATAGATAAATGCAAGAGTCTTGAACTATAGTTGTTGATTGTGAGACCTAGTCAGAGTATAGGCATCAAAGCATTACTTACTGTTCGATAGTTGTTACATGTGGAGTTTATAACTAGTTTACATTGTTGGCGTTAATGTTATACATGTTGATGACCATCAGACCACGTGCTCTTTCTATCTGTATGATACATGTGTAACTAACTCTGTGAATATGCACAAGTCACGCTTTCATTAGAACTGTAAACAACAGTGCTTCGTTGCGTCTAAATCAATTGGTCTCAGTTTATTTCTAGCGTATGGTAAGAGTAAATTAAATATGTTGTTTAAGAGTTTAAGAGTTTTACAATGACATAAACTCGTTACGCTAGTGGAAAACCTATTTGTAAGTATAGTTTTCTTTCATTTCTGCATTTATGACAAATTTCAGTTGCATAAAACGTCTCGCTCGGAAAACAACATGTCAGTTTAAATCCAAAATAAACGGATCAAATGCCAGGAATGACATTTCTAAGACACCCGTGTTTATTGTTTCTGTTATCGGTTGCTAAGTATTACAGGTGCATTGTCCGATCGTATTTCAGTCGCAAACAAATTAAACTATAACAAATGTTTACCTTAATTAGTTGTGGCTCAATATCGAGAGCTAACGACAAGACAATCCTAAAACAAAGAAATCTTTGTCTTAAATGTCCATGTTTTTTATATATTGTTTTAAGTGTACGTGTGCTGAAGAAAAGAACAAAAAACAGATATTCGAATTAAATCTGTTTATAAATACATCGAAGTTGTTTTATTTTAGGTAATTTAGTAAAATGGAAACTTTCATAAAGAAGACCTGGGTATCGTTTTACTAAAGGACTTACGCAAAACTTAAACTTACGCACATATCTAAAGCTTGAATATAACATCAAATCTCTCAATTATATCCAACTGAACTTTAGATTTCAAGCCTTGCTTCTATATCATTGGACTATGTCTTTTACTTTTTCTACATGGTCAGTGGTTTAAAAGTTATAACAGTAGGAAATAATTGCGTAACTTTACAATTTGCGTAAGTGCTTTAGTAAAACGGTACCCTGGTGTAATCGGACACAAGCTAGCACCTTTCCCTTTTTTATGAGTCTAGTGTCTCAAATTGGAGGCCAAACAACTTTAAGTTACAATGAAATGAAAACGATCTGAGGGGAAAATTGACGGTAATAAAATATAACTTAATCAGTTTTTTGACAGATTCAGGTAACCAGATGTTTGTTTCTGACGGATTCAGGTAACCAGGTGTTTGTTTCTGACGGATTCAGGTAACCAGGTGTTTGTTTCTGATATTCTAGTGGCTATGATAATGAAACGGGGATAAAATACATGTTATAACAAGGAAATATAATTCTACGTTTTAAGAAGAATGAAACGCTAAATTAATGGGCGTAACATTGTATGAATGTTAGTTCAAGGTTATTTAGTTTGTTCTACAACTACAACTTAAGTATATCAATAATTCAGTTTGCATGATCAGGATGAATCTTGCAGAACATGCATGGGTGTCCGGGTTGTGTGCTTACGTATCTAGAACAGTTTTAAATTGAATCAAACACACAAATAAAAGTGTACACAACAATAACTGCAAATAGATACTGTCATTCACAACCAGTGTTCGTGCCAATGTCAGTTTCAATTCAACTGTAGTGGGATTCTTTCAAGTTAGCCAACTGAAATGGTTTACAATAAAGTCGTCTAAGGTCAAATGTAACTGCCTGAATTGAGGGTCAAACACTTCGAGGACAGGTTTACATAGCATGCGTGTGTGAAACATTCTCAACATAGTTTTACTGTTTGTAAATGCTCATGTCCGTGATAAAACAATTAGCGGTATAGCGAAAGATTGACTGATTAGTTTAAAACTGTAGTCAAGCTCTTCTAGTGATTGAATAAAAGACTTGAAGCAACATTTAGTACTACTGCCAACTTTACGTTCGTTGAATATATTTTTTAACAAATAAATTATGAACTTTGTTGGACTCACCATTTTAACATTCTAGACAGATATATCCAGGTGTTGAATCTAGATTTATCGGGTGTTCATTTTACATTAAATCATCATTATATTCAAGAATTTCAGATAAGCCATTCATTTAATGTGCGAACAAGAACAGTTTCTCATCACTTTATACGAAGGCTGAATGTGTTGCACTTTTGAAACCAACATCTGTGAACACTTAATGGAGGATCAATTCAAATGGTTTATGTGATTCTTTACCTGATGGGTATTTGCTGAACATTGCACGCGTACTTCAAACTTAATGTACTATAACAGTCCAGACAGTTCGTACAGATGAAAGTGTTCGCTTCTGTAGGATTTGCAAGACTGTTTGGTGTTGTGGGTATACTACTAGCATCGACAACAACTTCATTAAATTACAAAAACCGAAACCAATTAAAATAAGTAAAACAGAAACAGAACATTAACACACATATTTACACATATATATCAGCGATTTAGTTCTATCTTTTTTCAAAACAGAGGAGATTATTTTAAAATGCTAGCATTCTTCTACATTTTGATATGAGTTGTGTTATCTTCGGTGAGTGTGAAACTTCAAACAGTGCGGTTAGAACACCATTATAACTATGTAGATAATAGTGTGTGACCTATGTCGTTAAATAGAACTGTTTCAATGTTTGGTTCCTGTATTTGTTTTGTGTTGAGATTATTACTGCAGATTGACCGAAAACAACTGGCTTGTGCAAGCGTGCGATATATAGATCAAGTCGGTTTGGGTTGACACTGACAACATCGCAACCAATGTGACACACAAAAAAACGTCAACAACAAAACAATTTCCAATTAGTTTGGGGCTGTTTTCTGTAAAAGCCGATTAATCATTAAATCAGAATAAAAATGCGGTTGGTAGATTTATCATGTGTCACTAAACTGGACAGATTAAATCAATTTAGAACAAAAATAATCTACTTTGATATTTGCAATGAAGGATACAAGTAAGCCATACCTAATTAATGTAATTGTTTATAGCGGTATATTCACAGGTTGTACTTGTATTCATTCTGATTTCCCAGGCGTTCAGATATCTTCAAACACAAGGAGATACATAATAATACTAGTACTACTAATAATATAAATAGTAATGGTAATGATAATAAATAAGTGATGATTATAATTAAAATAACAATAGTAATTATATTATTAAACTGTATTTAAGGAAGGTTTGTATATTAAGACCCATTTACAATAGGGTACGTATGCTTCTGTTTTATAATATGGACTTCACAGAAAACGGAAACAAACTTGAAACAGATGGTAGTACAGAAATAATGTTCACGTATCCTAAGAAATGAGTCTTATATCGGTGCCTTATATTGTAAGTATATTGTACTATGCAACTGTGTACTTTAAAACCTCTACAGTAAACTAATATCACCCACATTCCAATCGCTACTGGTAAGTCAATTCATGCTGTGAAAACAATGCGATCAGCCAAGTTATGCGAATAAATTGTGCATGAAACTTTAACTTATCACCATACCTCTGAGTCTAGTGTATCAGGTTTAAGGGTATGTTTGTAAAATAGATAGACGTTTTCAATGTATGAATGTATCATATATTACTTAGATTACTTAGATAGCTACCTAGTCTAATGTTTGCTTGAATCTATAGTTATAGCACACTTGACTGATACAATAACAACGTTGGTGTTTTTTTCCCCATAGCGATACTGACCTCTTGGCAACAACGGCGTGCTGGGACTGTTTTGGTAAAACGTTTATTTTCTATTGCGGTTAGCTTGCATAAAACATGCTCGAATATTGATACTGTATTCATAAATCAATGAAAATTCGACATGTGTAAATAAAAACCGCAAACTCAGATACATCGTATAGAAACAGCACTAACTGTAGTAAAATAACCATAGAAACTTTTATATTCACAGCAGCTAAGAAGTTACGGCGTCTGTACTGCTGTTTCACTTTTAAAATATGATATTCATTTATGATAATATGAATTATGTTCCATCAAGTTTGAGGAAAAGTCGATTTAATTGATCAAACGCAGACACAGAAGCGTGAGTTTAAGGATATTAAAATGTGCTAATATTTACCATAAATATGAAGAGTCGTAAACAGTCGTTTGCTTTAGATGTTCTTTTATAATCAAGGGATGTGCTCGGTGCTTAACTCTAAAGGATCTTTAGTAGTAGAGTACGAACTGTTGTTTTAAATAAAGACTTAATGCTGTTATCTTTAAATTGTTAAATGTTTGTTATAAATTGAAAAGTAGAATACCTAGAACGATATAATTCAGGGCCTCATTATAGATATACACAATGTATATATATATATAATTGTTATGCAGTGCTTTTATATTACTGTCACCTCATGGGGTTACACAATATAGTTTTGATAGTATATTATTATGTATTAGTTTACCACTGAACAGTCATATCCATACACGTGACCTTGAGATGTATTCAAAGAGAATGTCATCGTAACGTAAAAAGAAAACACATGATTAGCAGGATGGCAAACAAGAACACCAAGCTCTTAAAGTTGGTTCCTATGTATTAACTCGAATACAGTCTATCGTTATAATTAATTTCTTGTATACTCAAGGTCTTCATGATCAACAGATAACTAGAGGTGATGTCCAGGTAGAAGTGTTGCGCGAGAACAGAAGGAGACACCCCCTAACACGTATATCTGTTGCATTGTACTCGAGTCTCTGTAGAATAGTGTATCCAAGGTTGTTCCATTTCCAGCGTTAGTCTCTGGGATCTCTGTAATTAAACATGTAGTTAATCTCCAAGAACAATGATCGTCATGTCTTTGAGAACCTCTCAGTTTGAATCATGGTTCGTTCTCAAGGCAATAAACATAGTTAACCGAAACTTCATTCCCTTACATGTCACTGACAATTTATCTTCCTTAATTCCTGTTACTTTTCTAGCTTTATATTCAATGGTATTGCAATGTACCTTTAATAGTAACCCGTATTAAACAAGCAACCAGCATGTGTGTGTGTACTCGACTATCTCTCGCTCTCTAAGCAATTAAATAAAACATTACCATATAATCCATACCATTCGTTTTTTGGAATAAATTAGCAAAGTATCAATCCATTGGTTTAAAAATATAGTAAAACCTCCAAATTTCTCCACAATCCGGATTATAAAGAAAACCTCGTCGACCTCGTGCTGTCAAACGTAGTGTTTTCTTTTTATAACAGATGACCCCGGGTAAAGCAGCAAACGTGTGTCTGCACTTTGAAAAAATTAACGAATCACCCAGCTTTTACGTAGGTGCATATGGCAAAATGAATATCAGTTAGAATTCTATGGTTGAACTGTTAATGTGTATAATCAGATATTGGGCTCCACCAGTCTCTGAATCTCGAAAATTGCGTGTTTACCTTTGATACTTCAGACTTCAGACTCCTCCATTCTTCAAGTTCTATATCAAGATTCAACAATCACGTTCCAAATTATAATGATATGTCGAATCCAATGATTAAATAAACGGTAGCTTTCTCACCATCCAACTTTTCTCAGTAAATAGTATCCCCTTTTAATAAGGACCACAGTTTATACGACAGCTAAATGCATGTTGGCACGACTCAAATGATTGTCTAGATTGCAAGTCCTATAAATCATTAGTTTATTGTATGTTTCAGAAAATAAATAACAATATGTAATTTAACTAAAAGACTCGTGTATTATTCGTGTAGCAAATATCATATCAGACAGCATGTTCTACTCCCACTTTGTTTTACTCATTAGATGCCATGTCTACGCCGGAACGTTCTGCTTTATTGTTGACTTCTAGCAGATAAAGGCATCGTGTGTGTGAAAACGCTTGGAGCGACACAATGATGTATACTCTATTGAATCGTTGATCTTACAAATGGATCTGTAGTTTATAAGAGTTGTAAGATAGGAACAAACATGGACAGCAATAGTGATATATCTATAGCGAATGTGAGCCACCTGTCTTCTAAGAGCTAACGTTAAGTACTTACACTTTATGCAAAAACTATATATCGGTTATCTGATGAAACGGTCGATATTATCAAAAATAGTTCAAAACAAATATCATGCAAGTAAATTTGTGAATTATTACAGGTTAGGGATTAACTAGAAATACTAAATTAGCCCTTTCAATAGACATTGCATGTCAAATTATACCAATGAAGCAGATTTAAAATTGCGTGGCCTTTTTTAATCGAGAGTAGTCATCAAATGCCATAATTTCCTCCTTCATACAATGGAAGTTTTTACTCGTTTCTTGATCATCCTTCTGTACTCTAATGTTAATGAAACTATCTTCGTAAAATGTTTATTTATATGACATAATTGGTGGTGTTTTGTGAGCGAGAGTATATCTGTACAAATGATCTTCAGCATAATAGTCGTGTAATGTTGCTACAGACTGTGAGGCTTAAAACTGTGAATCGAGTATCACATGAAACCAATCACCGTTGCACAAACAAACACGGGACATTTATAACAAGTTTGAGTTTCCTATATCGGTATTATGATCTATACAGACAGGCAAATACATCATACTTTCAGTTTACTATTTCGGTGGTTTAGTCATAAGATGCGATTCCTGTAACAAAGCCACGTGTAGCTAGGACGGACTTATATTACAATTACCATAGAATGTATTTAACGCGCACCACATACATGGCTTGTAATATCATGTAGGGATGGATTTTGTTATACCTTTTGAAGTTTTATTTCTTATGTTTCTGTGTTGAAAAATAAATAATTAAAATTTGGCAGAAGATTAAGGTGTCACATGGTAGACAACGATAAACTTATGTGACTTCGCTTTAACTAGTAGCCATGTAGTGTTATGGTCACAAGGTCGGTTTAACTTGAGTTTGATCATTTGTAAATGCTAGGACGGCCCGCTGTTCTGATGCCAATGGATACACTCGTACATAGTGATTGTATTGAACTAATCTAAATAAGATCGAGCGCAACAATTGTATACACGTAAACAGGCTAAACCTAGCGTACAATAGTGGTGCAGTTTACAAGAATCTACCGCTAATGCCAATGCCATAGATTACATCATGTTCATGTTACTTCACTTGTTCAGTTTTAGTTATTCACATGTTTGGGATTGTAGACATGCGATACTTTACCTCTGTTTCGGTTGTTGTTGAATGTTGTTACAATGCTGATATGTCAAATTGTTCATAACTCTTTTTTTCAGGAAAGCAATCCGTATAATTATATTCAGTAAACTATAACAAATACATTATAAAAGTTCGGTCCATATGTAGTTTACAGACTAGGCAGTCCAATCTAGGATGGTAGGCCTATTTGACACCCAACTTCTCTTTCGACAAATTAAGCATTTACTGACCATTCCGTAAACGTGTATATTGCCACCAAAGTCATGTTTAGTTGTTAAGTATAACACACAGTGACTGTGGAACTTATCCTTGAAGCGCAATCGAGCTTTGCAACGCTTCTCTTAATACTGTTCCACTAATTCATAACTAAGTAATAAAGGATATAGTACAGTTTTCAGTTCCTTAGGCGCTAGCGCAGTGAGAGCCCGCGGTGTCTTAATAGTGGAGAAACTGGAAAAATGTCCTTTTCGCGTTTAAATATCTAATCTATTTTGAACGTTTAAATTTTCAAAACTAATTTAGACACTAAAGAGTCTTAAAGTAAACGTCAACCTAATTTAGTAACTAACCTATGTTTTAGGCCAAATAAAAACGTACCGGTGTTTCCGGTGACTCAACCGACCCTATTTTTCGTCGCCGACCCTAAATCATTTTAGACATAATAGTAAAAAAATATTAAAAGTGAGTTATTTAAATTAATCAATGTGCACTAAAATATACAGCCATAGTGTTAATATTAGAATAGTTGCAATAAAGTCACTCTAAATAGTAAATACAAAAAGTGTGCACGCGGTCACCATATTTCCCCAAAGCGTGTAAACATATCTGTGAAAACTCTCTGTCAAACTGCTATAAATACATGTGTCGGAAACCGTTAGTTTTTATGAAAGGTGTTTTGCCGAATAACGCATCTGCAAGAGCTCAATGTTCACGTCATACGAATCCGTTTAAACCCAAAAGCGTTTCATGGGTTAGATAGTGTGGAGGTGTTAAATTTCGCTAACTCGTCTGGACTGTGGAATGAAGAATTAACATCGGAAGTCTTAGCGCCTCAGATATTTCCCAATGTTAACAAACTTATTTTAACTAGGGCTGGATATGAAAATGGATATGATGTTGATGATGAATTCTGGAGTCAGATAGAAGACTGGCCCATATCATACTTAGACCTGAGCTTTGTTCGAGCAAACGTTTTAAATTTAACTTCTTTCTTCCGACGGTGCAAACATTTAAGAACTATTAAGATGAAAGGCATATACGTTGCAACCCTAACATATAAACATACTGATCAGCCTATTTGCCAGTTTGAAACGGTTGATATGAGTTCGCTGACTGTTCCAGTTAATATATTTTCCCTATTAAAACAGTTTCTTCTTATGATAAAGAGATACATATGGAGCGGTTTAACGTGTTGGCAGGTGCTAAAGAAATTGTTCTGGATGACATGTGTCCAATGGCAGGACCAAAACATTACCTGCGACCTCTTAGAAACATAAGTTTTGTTTCTAGTATACACTGGAATACAACGAAGCTGTCATTAAACAAGTGTAGATTGGCATACCTCGATATAGAAATAGCGTGTCGGTATCCAATGCTTGAATCTTTTTCAATCGCCGACAATTCAATGGAATACCTAAGTCCTAGGTTGATACTGTGTTTATCAACACTGAGACATTTGGATATATCAGGTAACATGCTTTGTTTGATGAACACACGCAATTCAAGTCATTTTAAAACGTTGTTACGGAATTTGCCCGTTTTGCAAAACGTCAGTCTGGCAGGAAATAGGCTGACATCTTTACCAGCTACATTTTTTGCTAGTAACTGTGCCCTTGAGACAATTGACCTTTCCATAAACGCGTTGGAACAGGTTCGTGTTCAGCTTTCGCATCTAAAGCGTTTGACGACACTGAATCTGTCTGACAATCACATCGGTAGGTTGGATGGGACTTCGATGGATACACTGTTTTCTATCATTCGTTTGAGAAATATAAAAATAGAGTTGAGAGGAAATCCGTTAGCTTGTAAAATGTGTGAAGACCTCGAGTCCGTCCAGTGGTTGGTAAATATGAAACAATTCCTTTCAAACAATCATGACGTTACTTGCTTATCAGAAAACGATCAAGTGTTAGCCATTGATGGGCAAACAATCATCACTGTTCAAGATACTTGCGAACGGCCAAAACGCATAATAATATGGACAACTGTTGGATGTGCAACCGTTTGCCTTTCGATTACGTTACTAGCTCTCTTCAAGAGGCGCGTTTAGCCAAACGAAAGGAAAACGGTCGACGACAACTTTACAAAAAAATAATAAAGCAATAGTCTGGTTTCGAGTTTGTCGCCTTTCTATCCTATGGTAGCGCTGATCATGATACTGTTGAACGTTATGCTATTCCAACTTTGGAGAAAACACTTCAACAGATGGTCGGAGTTGAGAGAAGTCTCCTATGCTTACTGGACTACCAATACCGTGCCGGATATCCTATCCACGACGAAACTGTCAGATGCTTCAAAAGGTCGTGTGCTGTTATCTTTGTAGTGTCGGATTCATTTTGTCGAAGTGATTACTGCCAACATGAATTCAATACAAATGAAATATAAACCTTTTTTGTGTTTACTGTATAAATGTCTTTTGGAATGAATCTCAAACATAACTTTGCTCAGTGTTGAATTTCACCAGTACGCAACTCGACACATCAGTATACTCTAAGCGCCTACAAATTACGTGACATGTGTAACATGTTACTTTACATTACTGCTGATGTATTTACAAAACGTTTATTGCTCGCCTGTCTTAGAGGTTGAACGGCTGTCTCGTGAAATGCAGAGTCGAGATAAGAGTTATGTTCCTGCACCAAGGACATGGAAATAATTCTTAATGTTGTAATAGTTGTAAAAGTTGTACATACCAACAAGTTATATCTGTTCTTCTGATATTGCATTTTGTGATCAAAATTCAAACCCGTCGGCAAAATAGCGATAACGTCCGTTTATTCGTGCTCTAAGGCCCAAATAATTCGTTAGAGCTCGAGAGCGAAGCTCGAGGGCCCGAGGGCCTCAGATGATGTTTGAGCACGAACAAATGGGCGTTATCACTATTCGTGCATACACACTTGCTAAACCTA
>ENA-OREC01002360-OREC01002360.1-marine-metagenome-genome-assembly--contig:-NODE-2360-length-10361-cov-12.705465_pt1 | contig 10361 bp, 5 predicted proteins | sample MGYA00248626_ERZ508543 | MGnify/ENA primary metagenome ERZ508543 (study PRJEB26211, sample SAMN05518279) | marine metagenome | isolation source: Puget Sound, Washington, USA | host: Bankia setacea...
TATAAGAAAATACAAGTGCTTTGGTACATATGTTGTCACCAAGTGTGTTATAGGTGGTTGCTATACGAAAATACAAGTACTTCGGTACATTTGTTGTCACCAAGTGTGTTATAGGTGGTTGCTATAAGAAAATACAAGTACTTCGGTACATTTATTGTCCCCCAAGTGTGTTATAGGTGGTTGCTATAAGAAAATACAAGTACTTTGGTACATATGTTGTCACCAAGTGTGTTATAGGTCGTTGTTATATGAACATACAAGTACTTCGGTACATTTGTTGTCACCAAGTGTGTTATAGGTGGTTGCTATATGAAAATACAAGTACGTCGGTACATATGTTGTCATCAAGTGTGTTATAGGTGGTTGCTATAAGAAAATACAAGTACTTTGGTACATTTATTGTCACCAAGTGTGTTAAAGGTTGTTGTTATAAGAAAATACAAGGATTTCGGTACATTTGTTGTCCCCAAGTGTGTTATAGGTGGTTGCTTTAAGAAAATACAAGTACTTCGGTACATTTGTTGTCCCCCAAGTGTGTTCTAGGTGGTTGCTTTAAGACAATACAAGTACTTCGGTACATTTGTTGTCCCCCAAGTGTGTTATAGGTGGTTGCTTTAAGACAATACAAGTACTTCGGTACCATTGTTGTCCCAAAGAAATACAAGTCCTTTGACACTTTGTATATATTGAATAAAGCTGGAACAGTTTAGATTTGGTCTTTCGTGAATTGTGTTTTAGTGCCAATCTTCTAGAGGTCAAACACTAACATTAATCCTGACTCCAAATCACGCAATCTGAAAAGTGGCAAACAATAGGCCTGTTTTGTTCTTGATTATAGATCAGAACCTGGTGATAATTTATAATATAAGTCATGAAAAGGTAGGTTATGATATATGCAAACAATTTATTTCCCTGAGTAACAACTCCAAGAATTGTATTCAGTATTATGAAACTGAATGATTAGGAAGAAGTCATTGACTATGATTGCGGTAACCCATGGAAACCACCAGATTAAGACAACAGTTATGGTTCGTATTGATGTTAAACCGCTCGGTGGTATGACGATGCGCCTTGTTTAATCTGTAGCTGTCAAATGGACATTCTTTTCCGTTAAATTATCCATACAAGCATGCTATGATAATACTAGTTATGTTGACAGTGTTATGGGAGTGAAATCGAGCTTGTTTCGGGTCAGATGTCACTAGCTAACTTTGTGATCCGCGCTCGAGTAACTGTCACCGCTAAAAAAACGGCTCATAAATTAAGTGGAGCACGTATATAACGCGGGTCAACGCTTCTTCGCGAATCAAAGTGTGACATCAGGCTAAACAACAGCACGGCACAGACGTTAAGTGTTTGTTTGTAACTGTAGAGGATTTAAAGTAAACAAAAAGGTGAGGATTTAATAGAAAAAAGAGAGAAAATATTGTATGGAAATAAAGCTGCGTCGTCGGCAACAAAATTTAAATCTTGTAAATTTCCTATTCAAGGATCGTACTTATAGGAAAACATTACACGAGTCTGAAATTGCGCATTTTAAGAACAATTGGATCAGTTTGGAATGGTGATGCAACATTAATTCGAGGGCTTCTTTTTGTTTCAATAAAAACAATCTTAACGAAAAGACAACTAAATCAAATATAAAAAATAATTTTTTTTTTATAATACTGTGCAGATATACAGATACCATGTCGTGCAAGGTATGTAACTAACTTAAATACGACGGACGCTTACAACAGAAGCTGGTAAACAACTATGTATTTACATTCAGATACTTGACGGTAAGTTTCCTATGTAACGCCCATGGCTATATATATATATATATATATATATCATTTCACGCGCACAGTGTCGATTTGTGTACAGTTGTAAAAATAAACAAATCAAATGGCGTTCTTTATTTTTTCTCTTTTAACATGTTCTAAGTGGCGGTTGCTTTACGTATAATAACAACATTAATATTAACACACTATGTTATTTTACTTAACGATACAATGAAAAAACCCCAGAAATAAAGACCTGCCATTACGAGCGCATGTAGTGTAGAAGGTCGAACATGCATAGTAGTATAATACTACGGGGCTGTGTCATAACGTACTCACAGACGGGTCTAGAGAAACTAACCGCTCTAAACACTGTACGCTATATTCTCAAATTAGTTGTACATATTAAATGATGGACACGGGAACCGAATTCGAGTATTCGCTAAAACAAGTGAAGCTGAGATATATATGAACTCAATACACAACTAATACGTCAGACTTACATCATATTGTAAGACTAAAACTGAACAAAAACGAATCTGTTAACGTTGGTGCATGTATTTTTTACGATTTATTTTGGGTTACGCATTATGAACTCGGTTATAGCAAACGCCCTTTTATTAGCAATCGAATTATGTATGCAGGTGTGCGTTTTGTGAGGTATAGCGATACTTGCGTATATATACGTATCATTCAATTTAGTTATCTATCCACTCTTTTTATCTGAATTCTATCTTATGCTCGCCTAAAATGACGACGGCGCGAACATTTGTACAAAAGGTTCTGGTAAATAATCGCTAGTAACCGATACATACATAATATGTGGAGATACTTGACTTATAGATTGCTTGTTTAATACATGGTTTTATTTCTCACTTTATTATACGTGCATGTTATCGATGTTGTGTTGGCAAGTAGATAAATATATCTTGGTAATGTCTGGGTTAATACATGATTGCTTTATTTGTGTATACAACACCCTAAATGTACATAAAACAGATCGTTAGAACAATGCATATTCATTTGGTATATTTGGGCAGTTTGTCCAAACCGTTTATTTTGTAATCATAGAGATAAACTCATTCGAAAAAGTAAACTGACCAGCCTTTGTATGCCCGTCGGAAAAGTGTGAATGAGTTTTACCGTTTCACGTTAAGGATATATACATTTTCAATGTTGGACTTATTTATGATTTGTACACCTGGTATACTTTACCAATATGGATGAAGACCAGTAGGGACGGCCTTCTTATGTCCCCAGTTTTGAGTATGTGCATGCTCTTTAGTTGTAATTAATCTATAATCATCCGTACTCGATAAGTAGCACTCTAACCTGGACATTTCGAGAAAAGGTTACGTGTACTAGTGATCTATAACGGTGTTAAGTCCTTTGTCATCAATGTCCCACACTAAGAGATATTCCTTTCTCTGTCCTTTCACCTTACACCGGTAGAGTTTCTGAAGGCATGCTGTTCGCTGTGTAAAATAACGAATTCTCTTTTTGAACGTCTAGATCGACGTCCTTTTGTTCTTGTACAGTATACATGCACGTGCCATTTTAACTGACAGGACGCACATGCGTTACTTTATGAGGGTTTTGTCATTCAATAATAGCTCTGTTTGGTGCCCTAATCTCACGGTTTTAATGAACACTCGCGAGTTGCGACGTTGCTTCTCTCAGTCTGCTCCTCCGGGGATTTAAGTCGTATTTTAAGAGATGGCAGACCAAAGTCACATTACTTGCACAACGCGTACAGCAGACGGCGCTGTTTTCAATTAGCGTCAGTTATTATTCGTCCGTCATTTCACGTAATTGACGTTAACGTTCGGCGCATTGAAAGTCAGGTCGGCATGAAACAAAGACTTACATTTATGTTTTACGGTGTACCTCTCAACCAAAAAATCGACAATCAATAACGTATCACCGCTAAAAAAATACGGAACAACAATATTAACGATCGTTTGGGCGGCGAGAGGGTTTTTTATACGTTATATAGATAGGTTTGATGTACCGATGTATACACGTACATTGTGTGGTAGGATATAAATACAACACAATAAAACTACGAGCACATCTGATTGCAATAAAGCACTGGTATAACAAGCCATGGGCACGCTAGTCCGTCAACCCCATCACAAACTACTGTCAGTGATTTAAGTGTAACACATAGGACATACAAATCTCACACACTATACCTGCTCTACTTGGTTTGCCATAAATAATGTACACGTGAAACACTCATACAAACAACAACGCGTGTAAATCATAATTTTACTATTAACACGACTGTCAAAAGTGAACTAACAACATTTAGTATGTATAGCGCATTCATGGGAAATATGTTAACTAAGAGAGAAAGATGCATTGTTATTTTTTTTAAAAATCAAATCCCCGTCAATGTTTAACATTTTATTGACTAAGGCAACGCCCATACTTCATAAGCTCAAGGTCAGGGTGGTGTATTTCATTGAGAATGGCTTGTTAGAAATCGTGTACGGGTATGAACGAAATAAGTTATGGGACCGAGTAATCATACGTTTAATGTTGATATTTTCTGTTCGGGTCGATAGCGACGACGATGCCATGGTTACGATGGTTACGACAACTTCTCTTTTCCACAAGATTGCCAGGTTTGACTAACTATTAAACGAACGAATATGATCAAGCTGTATGCATTCTCTATTTTCAGCATCATCATGAAGGTCTTATTCTTGGCTGTGTGTTTGAGTGTGCTGGTGGCTTCACAAGGATTCATTCTAGGAGGCGACGGATTCCGTAAGTACTGAATGTCGATGATGTATTCAAGTAACTTAAAGGACAGATATTGAAACTGCATTCATGTGATATGGTACTTATGACAGCAAGGACACCAAGAACGAACTACCATAATCTTGTCTGTTTAAATAGCAAACCACATGACAGTATATAAAAGATAAACAAAGTATTTGGCGGTGACAGTATAACAATGACAAAATATTTGTGTGTAAAAAACGATTTAATTCAAACTCTATATTTTCTTGTAAATCCTGAAAGTTGACATAAACAAATGAATAATACAGTTCGTCAAGCAACACATTGTCATTGTATTGTATATTCTAGGTGACTTCGCCATGTTAAATATGGTTCAGGGGAGATCACCATTTGACTTTGCTAGCATGTTTGGCGGTGGTCAGCCTGCCGCCGGGGCATCCATGGCAGGAGCAGGCGCCGCTGGTGCACCTCGACAAGGTATGTACAACGTATAAATGCTCATATGACACTAAGTATTAATAGGCATTGTCAGAGGTTAATTTGTAAAATCGGTTCATTGTATATCTTGATAGTTCGAATCTCCGGATGGTACGAACATTCGTATTACCTAAATTTAGTTCATCAAATGCGAAATAGTTGTGTTATATAGCGAACAGCGCACATAACAAAGTCCGTCCGTAAGGAACATATCTCGTCTGGCCATATATCAAATACGCACACGCACACGTACTGCTGTAACGTCTCGATATTCGACTAACGGATTCGTTTGTAAGGACACTGTCTCAGAGGCACGAACAGCAAATATGGGAACGTGCAGAGTTATGCTAATTAGAAACTAACTTTTTCCATTTTCATACTCCATTAACCCATACATAAAACTGCATTAACATATTAGCTTTACGGATTAAATAGCTCAAACCTTGTCTTATTTTTCTCCAGCTGCCAGACAAGCCAACCCTTTCGGCAGTTTATTAGGTATGTCAATGATGGGCGACATGGGATTCTTCTAGTATCTTCTATACCTTTCGATATCGACGCCATATTGACTCTTTCTCAGGAAAAATCCTCTTTTCCAACCCAAACCACAACCATCTGCAGTGATCGCCTGTCTCGTCGGACATACAGACAGACGGACGAAGAGCTGTGGAAGTTTTTCCATCACACTTATATTAACATATCGTTCATGTATTTATTACTTGTGTCTGTCTTCCCTTTATAACGCTTTAAAACTTTAGGTCTACATTTTATATCAAATACATTTTAACCAGTCCTTAATGTAGCCTACTTGAAAAGCACGTGTACACGACTAAGTAACCTTAACGTTCGAATCTCCATCCTTTATTGAGAGTTATTCAAATTACCCCAAAACGAGACTACACTATAACACAAACACTTATGTCTTGTTCCCTGATTAAGCCTATACCATTTGTAATTAAAGGTTAATTCAAGACTAACGGGCATGTTCGATGCTATGACGACAATTGACTGATCATAACGTGCGCAGTCTTGGTTTTAAAACAAAATATTTCACTGAACGGTCTCTGGCACAACCCAAGGACATAAAGGCTACGTCATACGAAGCTGTCTCGGATGATTTCGTGCAATAGGTTATAAGTTGGACAGTTTTGACGGAAACATCCTAGTAGATCCCATTGATCAGAGACACAGATAAAACGGTATTGCCGTATAGTGCCTTTTGTGTGACAATATTGTTAGGACTTCTAAATCCTAAACACATCAGTTCTTTCGTTTCACTGGTGTCTGGTGTAAGATTGTTAGTATTTACATGTATGACCCCCCACCCCCCTAGTTTCATATTGGAATCTTCCTGAGTTACCTTTGTTCTTGATACTTTATGGATCAGTCTATTTTTTAATTAAGGTTAGATAGGAGCTGAAAGGTTAAATAATGCACCTTTTATTTAAACTTATGAATCGTTACTGTTGTATTTTGGCAGGATCAACATTATGTAAAATATAGACCAATGTTGACCAACTCGCAAACAAAGCTTTTTTCTACTTAGAGTGTATATATTGCCGTATGTGTCTGTGTGTATGAACATATATTTCACCTTATGAAATAATAAAATATCTGTAAAATATACAAAGTTTTATTGTGTTTTCGAATCACCAACTTACTATTACAACCCGATGGTTACTATGGTAACAAGAATGTAAATTCCCAGAAAGGTAAACTATGAAAAATGAATAAATCAATCCTATTACAAGACAACTGAAGATAATCTTGATACATGATATCGAGTGGTGGATTCCGAAGGTTTCTATATGCATTTAAATTAATAACACTTTCGCATTTATCCCTCAATAGGTAGGTGTACTCTATTCGGTAAATGTTGACTACACATTAAACATCAACAGTATACTTTCTATTACATAAGTGAAACAGTTGAAAGCATAAAAAAGAAACATTCTAAAACGGTCCCGTGATTTTTTCCTATGCACAAAGAAGGAAACGAACTGTGTATTATTTATCCGTTAATACATGGGTCCGTGCTCTTGGTCCGTACTCTAGGTCCATGCTCTAGGTCCGTGCTAATTACTTTTACAGTCCGCGTAACCAATCAATATAAGCTTTCTAAAAACTAAAACTAGTGCAGCGCATTATAGAAGCACAATCGGTATTGCCGTCTTAGAATCGAAATAAAACATCGGTACTCGTGTTTTATTGCAGAATAAAATATAGGTACGAGTGCGGGTGCGTATGAATTAAAGCAGGAGTGCGCTAGATAGATAGTTAAATATAACATGATTACAACTGGAAGTATAACAACACAACATGATTAAGTACATCATTGCAAATTAGTACTTGATAATCAGCTGTTTTTACATAAATTAAAAGTACCATAACGTGTGAGTAAAACAACGTATAACAATATCGTGTACAAAGTAATATAAAGCAAGCAAAATGGTTGTAATAATAAAAACTGTCTACGTGGTATGAAGGAATCTCAGTAGACAAGAAAGTAAGAGATGATTTTGCCGGATTATCGAGCAGCCAACGTTAAAGGTCAGCAAAACACATCCTCATTTGAAAGAGTTTACCAATTATTGTATGTGTATAAAAGTTGAAGATGAAAATAAGTCTAAAACACTAAAACAGTTGGTGTAATAACGGGACAAATGTTGAAAGCGGAAGAACTGATGGGCGCACACGTAGACATCATCAAAACATAATCTGGAGTTACTGATACAATCAAGCTAAACACATTATTTAAAAAATCTTCCTAAAATACACAAAACATTTTTTATATCATCACACAGCTCCTATCAAAATTGGTGGATTTACATGTACGTGAATTATTTATTCAAACATAGGTACTTCATTCAAGCTATTTCCACAACTAGAGTTCTGTATTGAGTGAACCTTCAGTGATCTGTGTATCTGCATTGGAAACAAAGAGGGAAATGCTTTTAATAAATATAAAATGCTCACATAAATGTGTGTATAACTATATGCTTCATTTACAAAAAGACATTTACACTATATACGAGGTTGGTTTAATAACAACAGTTACACAACCAGGGTAACAATATAGAAGCAATAAAACACATACTTACAGTACTTGGGATATAGATAGTATGATACTGATTTTGCTGAAATGTTAAACTAAGTATTTTGAATATATATAAGTTATTGTATTTTAAAGTGCAACACATCCAGATGGCGTACAGTGCAGACTTCATCGCTACTCAACACAAACCAATGGCAGCAATGGTCAATACAAGCAATAACAGGACACACATTTCTTTCACAATACGAGCATACTGTACGTTCGTTATACTAATCTACCTGTAAATAATGGTACTATTAAAAACAAACTGAGATTCACGTTAATTGATTTAAGTATCTAAGAACGGTATTCAATTACACAGGTACATCTTGTTTAAATCAAGAATGTTTAGAAAGAAAAAAGATTAGACTCTTCATGGAAAGAAAAACAGTTAAAACTCTTCATGGAAAAAAAACCTTAATGGAAAGAAAACAAACAGTTAAAACTCTTCATGGAAAGAAAACAAACAGTTAAAACTCTTCATTAAAAGAAAAAATGACTATTCATGCTTCGTTGTCATATTATACAAATTTTCCTCTAAAATATAGGATTCTTTGTAATATATTTGATTCGTTTAAGTTATGTGAGGTTTGCAACTTTGAGGGAAATACTAAATCAAAACCAACTGAGAAAATAAATTAAATTTCGTTTAAAAAAGGTTTTAAAGTAAAGACTCCAAGAACAAATCATTCATTGTAAACAATGTCTTAGAGCGTTATACTTAATAAATGTGTATACGTGTTAGAATTATAAAGTAATGGTGTATACTGAATGTATACCAATAATGTTTTAATTACAAGAAATATGAGCAATGTGTTGTTTATTCCTAAAATGGAAATTAATCTAAGTTTCTATTGTAAAGGGATTACTAGGTATTTAAAATTATACTTACGTTTGAACTAGTGTTACAATACAATTTGGAAAACTTTCAACCGATCACTAATTAAACTTTAAGTGTTCACACTGTATAGCTAGACAACTAAGCCCCTAAATAAAGGTCATTGAAAACTACAAACGTGTATGCAAAAAGGAAACAAATATGTCCCTAGTACTTTCTACAAACATATCTACTTGGAAAGGCAGAAAAAGGCTTCAACCAAGTTTTCTATATGCTTCAATCAAGTTGTCTTTATGCTTCAACAAGTCTTCTTTATGCTTCAACCAAGTTTTCTATATGCTTCAACAAAGTTGTCTTCGTGCGTCAACAAAGTTTTCGTTATGCTTCAACAACGTTTTCTATATGCATCAGCAAAGTTTTCTACATGCTTCATCCAAGTTTTGTACATGCTTCAACAAAGTTTTCTTTATGCTTCAACCACGTTTTCTATATGCATCAGCCAAGTTTTCTATATGCATCAACCACTTTTCTATATGCTTCAACAAAGTTTTCTATATGCTTCAACCACGTTTGCTATACGCATCAACTAAGTTTTCTATATGCATCAACCACTTTTCTATATGCTTCAACAAAGTTTTCTATATGCTTCAACCACGTTTTCTATACGCATCAACCAAGTAGTTTTCTATATGCTTCAACCACTTTTCTATATGCTTCAACAACGTTTTCTATATGCTTCAACAAAGATGTCTATATGCTAATTCAACAGTTTTCTATATGCTCCAACCAAGTTCTCTATATGATCGTGCATACAAGACCAACATTATAGACTGCTCATTATAAATAGTTAAGGAAAGATTATTTCTAGCGACATATCACAATTTTAAGAGTTGTGCATACATCTTATCTACAAAAGTGGTGTGTTACATGAAACCCCATGGTCGCTTGTCTGACCTTAGCAACCAGATGTTAGTATTCTTATCCATTTAAGAGAATAATTATATGACTAGCTGAAATGTAAGCATCACTGACCCACATTTAAATAAGGATGAGAAAAGAAAAAAGCAGTTATGAGAAAAAATATAGGTTAATTGAAACAGTAATTTATATCTTGACATTTAATTGGGCCATCTATGGGAGTGACAACAAAACCATTCTAAGTAATATTTAGTAAAGAAGCAGGTAAGACTATCTCACATTTACCCTTGAAAGTATGCTCATATTTTACATATTGCCCTTTTATTGTTATTTCTATTACTTACTTAATCCGCTTCGTCCCTTCCGGAACATAGGGCCTTAACTACAGTTTTCCATCCAGTACGGCCCTGTGCGTTGTGCTTGGCTTCGCCTCAGGAGATCATATATGTGCGAAGTTCAGTGTCTAGGCTTCTTCTCCAAGTCGTGGTTGGACGGCCTTGTCTGCGCTTCCCTTGGGGGT
>ENA-OREC01002361-OREC01002361.1-marine-metagenome-genome-assembly--contig:-NODE-2361-length-10359-cov-12.705699_pt1 | contig 10359 bp, 6 predicted proteins | sample MGYA00248626_ERZ508543 | MGnify/ENA primary metagenome ERZ508543 (study PRJEB26211, sample SAMN05518279) | marine metagenome | isolation source: Puget Sound, Washington, USA | host: Bankia setacea...
CAAATAAGAGTTAGCTACAAACTGACTCTGATAAGTCAATACGAGCCTGCCAATTTTCGTCTGTGGTCGGCACTATCTGAAATGTCACATCCGAGCTGTTGTTTTCCTGTTTTCCGGATTCGCTCTATTTTGAACATTAACTTTCAAATATGAATTTTGAATATTATACTTTTGTTTCACGACGACATGTTAATACATTGGAAAGTTTCACTTGTATTCCCCATTTTTATACCAAAGATGACTACACAACATCACCGCCATCCTTAACAACGCCAGATGACACAGTGATATCAACATCGACGTCATCACATACATCTACTAAAACCTCGACGTACAGTGTCTCACCAGATCTAAGTATGATTATAACATATACATACGGGTCCTATAGTATTAGACAGTTTGTTCACGGTTGTGTACATTTGTAATTGTCAATGTACAAAGTAAATGCTTAGACAATAGTAGTATAGATGATCATATATGTATGTACCTGTGTTGTTTCATGGTAAACTTTGAAGTGTTTCATTGTTTGACCAAATCTTTTAATGCTACTAGTATCCTATTCACACACAGCGAGTCTTCTGACAATACCTTTTTGGTCAGGTGATCTGCAATATATAAACACATTCTTCCTTTGATGTCTATATCTCGAAAATGTGGAACGTCGAATCACGGGGGTACTCTTGTATTGATTCAAGCAGATTTTATCTACGTTATGTCTGGTTTCAAATGTTGATGATATCATTATGTCAGACGTTTAGATGTCAATGTTTTGCTTACTAATGCAGCTACATGTGCAGTATGCGTTGCCTCCCTTGAAATATGTGAACAAGTCTACAAGTCGGTACAATGTGAGCCGCCTAATAACTACTGTATCAATATTCTCCAAAACAATAAAGACGGCTCCAGGCTGGTAAATAGGACGTAAGTAAACAGGAATACATTCTTTTATCACATAGCTAACCTTGATTTCAGTGTAATATTATCGTTTTAACTATTTTTTTGTAATACATGTTTAATCTAAACCGATGTAGGACAAGCGAGAAACCACATGTCCAGCTGCGAGTCTGTGCGCGATAAAAACTGATTTGATTAAAAGAATCTAACGCTCGTTGTCATTTTATGAATTTCGTTCGGTAAACGTTATAAAACGCACAAAGGCTCGCCATGACATTTCTTAAACTCGTTTTATAAACATTTCATGTATATGAAATGACAACTCGTTTAAAGGCATACATATATCAATCACGAATTAAAAAGGCTTTATAATCAAATACCGGTAGTTTCCCTGAGTTTGAAGATATAAAGAATTGTACAGGACTCATATCACTTGTGTATTAAGCTTACATGTCAGAATGGTATGTAAGTATCATCGTGCTGTCATTGTTTGCTAGTCCAAATCGGATAGATCAATGCACACTCCAATGGACTCTGATAGTCCTTCAATTTTTGGAAATTAGTGATGAAGTTTATAGCAAATAAGATGTTCTAAAGCCTTGGACAAGAGTTGTTGTATTAGAACTTACCCACACTACAAGTTTCTCCTATTCAGGCTAGTTAATCATGTTTTCTATGTGACGTCTCCTAACAGTCTTGTACAGTTTGTATTCACATTCATCCCGCTATATTTCCTTTCAGTTGTGGTGATATCAACATTTGTTACAACCAATGGTTCGTCGCCTCATCGGACAATGCACAATGTACGTCCTTTGACAGTCAGCAGGTGTTTCAGTTAGGGTTTGACTGTACGTACTGTTGTACAGAGGATAACTGTAATGTTCCTGTACGACCTGACGACAGTACACTGTATAATGACGTTGGTAGGAATAAAGGGTAGAAGTAAATGCCCATTGGAGTGAGTTCCACCTGCCAACAGTGTCTCTCTTAGAGATAAAAACCAACTCACCTTTATGGTATTGCAAGACAGTTGAATTCTGATATTTTATCGTTTGAAAATAGTTTTTGTGTTGTTGTTTTTTTACTTTTAAATTTACTGTGATAGCTATGTTTTATATTTCAAACAATGTCGGATTAACGGAGCTCAGAATGTTCGTTATTTCTATTAAATAAACACTTTGCATATTAAACCTTAACGAAATGTGTTTAAGTGTCGTTATTTTTTTAAGTGTTTTTCCTGGATTATCAATAACGCCATATCGACAGTCGAAACGTGGTCATCGTGACACAGTGATCGATGGATGCATGTCAGATGTGAGTTCGAACCCCATCAAAGGATACCGTTGTTTCATTGAGCAAGAAACTTATCCCCATATCTTACTAATGGTTGGTCACAGAAAACGGATTTGAGTGTGATTGAAATAAGTAGAATTCCTTGTTTCACAACTAAATTCTATACATATTGTTTCAAAACACACACCATATAATATGAACTAACAAATGAACATATTCTCATTGATCTTTATTGATGATAAAGTTTATATACATGTACATTGGTTAAATATACTTAATATGAACATGGTAGTTACGTTATTATAACTGTTAATTAATATTGTTTTTTCTTTGGATGTTCGTGTTTTATGGCGAACTATTTAAACAAGGATGAAAATAAATAAAAGCATTTATAACATATGAATTACGGAACTCTTTTATAACTATTTACATTATAAGCTTAAAAGGCATACTGTACATATAGATTTGTAAACACAAGTTATTGTTATACAAAATTCATAAGGCACATCATGTTCAAACAGAAACTCTTCTTTTTTATGAAAATTCTGGCTGATTTCAGTTATTGTTAACATGGCATTGGCAGACATTTTCTCCGACCATCTAACTTATTTACGTGTAATTAGCTATACTTTTCTTTGAATCGAGTCCGTTGCTGTTATTTAATTTTTAAACTCGAACGTTCAGGTGAAAAGAACAACATTCAACTTTGATATATTTCAAGGAGTGAACGTGAAATCGTTTTAAGTGTTATTACATAAAGAAGAAGTTAACACCGTTACGAACACACCTATTTAAGTGTATACGTACTTATCACAACATAACTTTCATTGATACAATAACAGTGACCTTGACCTAGCAATACATGTATAAACAAATAACACTAAAGTACATACACAAGACAACCGATAGGGCTCTCTTGTCCTCACAGTTCTGTAACATTTTAGAGCTTTGTACTTGGTTGTATAGACAACAAGAAACCACAGTGTCACATATTTTAATTTCTTGTCTCACGCTCATAAAAACAAATCCCATAACTCCAAGACGGCCTTGGTTCTCATACCCGTAACAGTAAAATCGTCACTACTTGACCTCACAAATTATGACAATTTGCGACAGGAAAGATGAACAAACCATATGTAAATGCTGCATATAGTTGGATGGTAGCTATACAGTTGCCAGGATACTCAGTCGTCGAGGCATAATGGCGGAATTCCTTGCGTTCCGCGCCGTGGCCTTTACCTTGGTTGCATATCTAACAAGTTTTTGAAGTTCCTCTGCAGACTCGTTCTTACAGAAATCATCAAATGCATTCTCAAGTTTTGACATGTTCACACCTAGTCCTATACAACCACGTGCTGGACGATTAGACTCTATTAGTTTACGTCTCTGTGCCGTTGACGCTCGGGGTCCTGCAGTGTTAAACTCAATCTGCTTACTCAGAAACCTCTTTATCCTATCATCAACCGGAAGTTCTATGCTTAGTGGGGTTTTCAGCGTACAACATGTGGCACCAGGCAGGAAACGCACGGCTTTTTGGCTTTGCAAAAACGGTTTTCCTTGCGACAGTGAATGCGTGGAATTACACGGTGACACAGTCCGTAAATCTGGCGTTTCTATAAGAGGACACAGTCTATTTGTATTCACTTCCTGTATCTTATCAATTTCCGACGAACATCTGCAGTGAGGTTTAGTTGGCTCCACAGTTAGTTTGTTGTTGGCAGACATTGTTTCCCGAGATTGTAGCTCTGTTATAAATACTGAGTCAGATGTTGATGCCGTTAAAGGTTCGCGTTCCAGTCTTGGGGGCGCTGATGTTCGACCAGGCGGTCCAGATATACTCGACGATCGTTTCCTACTCTCCACTATTGTACGCTTCAGTATTATGTCGTTTCTTCGTTTGGAGTACACGTCCTTTCGTCTCTCCATAAGTCTGACGTCTGTTTTAAAACTTTTCAGGTATGAGTCTTTCTCTCTGGCGAGGTAGGTGTTTTCTTGTTCAAACTTTGTCTTTAGACCTTTATGTTTGTTGTAAAGGAGCTGAGAGCGGACGGGCGACATCATGAGTTCTATGTTTAGAGTACGGTCCTGCCATGATAGGTTTTGGGTTTGAACACAAAGTAGAGACATTGTAGATGTCCGGATGTCAAACGTATTTTATATCTGAAAAATAAAACAACATATTTATGTGTATTATTCATTATGATATAAACACGTTGTCAAACATGATACATACACCAATACAAGTTAATTCTTTGACAAGATATTTTACTGATAAAAAGAGCATGTACGTTGAATATAAATAAATGATGTATGAAGCTACTTCTATATCTCATAATGAAATATGGCATTGCGATCGGCTTTGCGCGGCCATTGGCTGTTGTGTTATATAAGAATCAATACGTTGAGTTTGAAAGGAAGAACATGTAGTAATAGGGACACTTTTGTTCTGTATTTACTTATATAGTTGAATGTATCACATGCAAACTGCATATTTAGCATTTCACCATTTTGTTGGCGTACTATTTAACAACCGTCAGAAAATTGATATCATCACGATGTGTTTTCTTCTAAAATGCAATAATCTTAATATCAATGTGTACTGTTGTTTACTTTTGTTTTCCTCTCGCAGTTTCCATAACCTTAGTATGCTCTTGTTGTCATACTTTTCCTGTATGCTTCATTTTGTAACATGCACAAATGTATCACTTTTCTTCTTCGTCTTTTCTTTCAATTCGTATCCTTGATACCCGTCTTACTATGTAATTGTCTGCTCATGTATTTTTTTATTTTTTTTGTTGTTGTTTCATTTTGACTTTCTTTTCATTGTTGTTCTTTTGCTTTGTAACATATGTATGTAAATCTCCAAATCATGGAGGCAATAAAGATATATATATATATATATATGATTGTTTTTTTATGCTGCATTACGAACACTTTCTATATAAGCGTAGTTGTAGAACTATTATGCCGTGAATGTACTTATACTGTGTATATCTTATTTTCTTAAACACTTGGGTTAAACTAATGTTTGCATTGTACAACGGCTGATTATACAAATTCATAAACTTGTTTATAGTCTATAATGGAGTATATTGAAAAAGGGTGACAGTTTGTGCAGACATAGAGTAAAGTCTCACAAACTGTATTTTATAGCTCCGTGAAGTAAAATATAAAAAAAAGATTATACATAGTTAGATTAATTTCAAAATGAATGAACGAAACCAACGCATGCATGCTTAAAACTACAGATTGTTGTCGATGGTAGCATGTTGAAAAGTACAAGCTTTTGTGTGCAACAAAGAAAAAACATTTTATAAATGTTTTCTTATTTAAACTTACTTTAAAGTTGTTTTTCATCAACATGTATATGCTGTTTTAATTAATGACATAGATATGTGAGCGTTTATCATATATGGTTTATATGTTGTTTGTATGTTGTTTGTATGTTGTTTATATGTTGTGTATATGTTGTGTATATATTGCGTGTATGTTGTTATCAATAATAAGTACATGTTAATGTACTGTGTGAGTTTTAACTTGGACATTGACACGTTATATGTTTGTCTTGTTTGCGCCTGTCTTTGTTAAATGTGTGTATTAAGTTGAATTGAGTTGAAAACAAACAGAGCAAGTGAAAATGCAATCGTACACAAATAAAATAACAAGTATTCAACTATGAAAAAGACATTAAATACAATAACTTAAACTACAAAGCAAACAAAGTTATAAACTAATTGTAATTACTCACCAGATTTACTCACAAGTTATCAATATATGCCACTAAGTGCCACAGCCATTCATTCACAACCAATGATCGTACAACTGTTAACTTATCAACAATAAACAGTTAACAAGTCTTCATATCAATGTATTTTTGGTTTTGTTATGATTAATCTTAAATCGTTTATCACCAATCACGAAAACAATAATGATTTACGTTCTCTTAATTACATTTTTCCGAACTCAACTTCTTCACTCACTCCATTCATTTACACACTACCCATGTACGTGTACGTGTCTATAGTTTCTTATAATTAATACTTTCAATAATCTAACGCTATAAGTGAATCGGTTGTTGTTAAGTCTGAGATGACTACTATGTGGAACAATACAATTAGCAATACGATGATCCGCTTTGCCGTTTGAAGAGAAAGCAGGTCGAAGAGATTGCGACTTTAAGCCCTCCTAATCACATGCCGTCACTTTACCCTGGGTCAAATCTCAATAAGAGAACACGCTACAATGCCAACTCTTACAGGCTTATCCCGAGTTCTATACGTATTAACGAGATTTAATACCTAAATATAATTAATATTTGTTCACGCGAAGTTTTTTGTAAGAGTGCTTTGTGCTAAGATTTGAAGTTCTCATCTAAGATTCCGTCTTCAAGTGGAATTTTAGATAAGCCTTTTTTCTGTTGTCACGTTTTAAAAACGACCCGTGTCTGATTCGACTCATCACGCTTATTGGTGTGCACGTGTACAGACAAAAAAACAAAGTCGTAAAAAATGTGTTTTCAATACCCTTGGCAAGGTGAAGGTCAACGAAAAAGAAAAAAGCGAAAACAAAAACAGCCTTTTTGTTGGCATGTTTTCAACCCGTGTTAGCTGTGATACCTCTCGTGTATGATGTGTATAACGTGTACATGGACACGAAACAGAAAACAACATCAAAGAAGAAGTAAATATAAACACCAACAAGTGCATGTGTTTACAATATTTACCTGACTTAAATCTCACTCATATTATTTCTAAATATGTATATATGTGTTCATGTTTCAATATTTATGAGCGAACGTTTTCTGAGCAAACTAGATACAGTCATCCTTTACGTGCACTTAATAGAGTCCATTTGTTTGTGATTTTGACTGTATGTTCCTAATTGGCATACCGCACTCTTTAATAGTGGTCGAACGGCATATTGATATATTGTTTGTCCGTACGCGCGTGAACTGGCCTTTGCGTTATACATGACGTGTGTTGATGATGGACACGTCTCGTTGGTATACTAATGTAGGGCAATAAAACATAACAGATAAATGTAAGTATAGTTATAAGAATCAAAGGTTTAGGGGCTGACCCGCATCACTCATCTACAAAACAGACAGGTAAAATGGTCAATTAGCCAAGTAACTACGTATTACCAAGAAAACAATAGGCACGTGCATCATAACTCCCGGCCTACCAAACTTGGTAACAAACTTGCTTGGCATTGACCATGTGACTGTCTGGGGAATTCAAAAATAGATAAGAAAAGAAATCCATCGTCCGTTGGAGTTATTAGTTTTTGGAATTGTGCATATGCACTAAAACAAATAGACAACAATATCTACATATTACACATTAAGAACTGAACTCTACAACGGGTACACAAACAGAACCTTACATCTAAAACCCAATAGAAGCTTACATCTGGTACAATACTACATCTTACATCTGGTGCATAACTACATCTTACATCAGGTGCATAACTACATCTTACATCATGTGCAGAACTACATCTTACATCATGTGCAGAACTACATCTTACATCTGGTGCATAACTACATCTTACATCTGGTACATAACTACATCTTACATCTGGTACATAACTACATCTTACATCTGGTATATAACTACATCTTACATCTGGTGCATAACTACATCTTACATATGGTGCATAACTACATCTTACATCATGTGCATAACTACATCTTACATCTGGTGCTAACTACATCTTACATCTGGTGCATAACTACATCTAACATCTGGTGCATAACTACATCTTTCATCTGGTGCATAACTACATCTAACATCTGGTGCATAACTACATCTTTCATCTGGTGCATAACTACATCTTACATCTGGTGCATAACTACATCTTACATCAGGTGCATAACTACATCTTACATCTGGTACATAACTACATCTTACATCTGGTGCGAGGACCTAGAAAATAGAAACGTACACTTACATGTACCTATTGTTGTGAAGAAATGAGAAAATAAGATTACACATTTCAGTTCTGTTCATTTGTGTTATTTATTTAAAGAGTTTGTGTCATACGACAAATGTGTGGTAACATGAATACAGTGGATTCCAGTGGTAATAAAGCAATGGTAAAACAACACGTGTAACTACACCACATGGCAACAAGAAGTGTGTGATAGTGTGCAAGAAAGTCCCAAAGTCATATAACTACCCTCAATACAGACGTACTCTAAGCAAATCGCACCCTGAGGGGTTTATCGGGAAGATTTGGAAATTTCTTACAACTCGGTATATTGGTAACGTGTGTAATATAGCTTTGTATAAAACAAACTCAACATGTGCTACAATAAAATATGTTGTACACATCACACAACGTTTATAAAGTAGAAAAAGGGCTATGTCGAGTTTTGTATATACTGCGCACTGTACCTCAGAAGTGAAACGGTCGCTTGAGTGTCCTACTCTGTCGAAAAAAGTAGTGCGCTTTAAAAACAGGGTGTAATGATATGTCGACAAAGAAGCTTGTAAGGAAGTAGTTCGCCATGTAACCAATCACTTCAACAATGGCTGCATATCATATAAGCAATGAAAACTAAAGAGCCAGCAGCGCTTTGATTTTTAGTGTCAGTGGTATACCTGTAAAGTCTGACCGTTTTCATATGTTAAAATGGCATTGGGAACAGTGAGTTTAGTCAATCAAATGATTTTCTTTTTCACTTTCCTTGAGTTTGAGTTTCAAACATTATATTATTCCGATAAGAACAAACATAGTTTTAGTCATAGAGCGAGACATAACTATAATTTCATGTATATGCATAAAACGTCACCAAACGTTAACAACACAGACTTTTGAAACGAACGACCAGCTTTATATCCAACTTTCACCTACATTGTGTGCTGAAAGGTATATACAATATGATACATGTAACAAATATACACAACCAAACATAACGTAACAATTCTCAGTTTAACATATAGAAAAAATAAATAACAACCCAATTCAAACCTGAGAGAAAACAAAACATTGACATTACAATATAGCCAAAACCGGTTCTTTATATGACATATTTTATTACACGTGTATCCACTTTTACTTTGAAGGACAACTCTGTAATTTTACACGAGTGATCTCCCATTGTGTTAGGGGTAAATATGCGTCGTTTGTTTAATAAAACTGGTAATTACTCGCATTGGTTTCATGAAAATGTTATACCTTGTTCACATAGTCATAACAGCTTCAACCACCAATGTTATCACTTGTTGATATATAGTTTAAACATATTTTATTTTTCCCATATATACATAAGACAAACATTTTAAGTTACAATCATATAACCTCATGGTAAAAAAGGGTTGGGCCACAAGTTCCTAAACTTGTTATCACTTGTTGATATATAAACATAACACATATAGAACAACACACCACCAAGGTCACCAACTCTTACAAATTAAAAGTAATGAAAAACACCAACAGAACGTGAGGTCTTCGGAGTGACCGTGAAAGCGCTGCCCTGTGGTAACGCTACAATTCAAAGTCGTCATGAAAGCGCTGCCCTAAGGTAACGCTCCAATTCAAATTCGCCATGAAAGCGCTTCCTTTTGGTAACGCTGATATTGGTATGGCACGGGCGTACCCACCCAGATGCCGGGAGCTAGCAGGTCGGGGTGGTCTGTTCTGCGTAAGGAGTGGGAACTTGCATCGTACTCTGTCTGAACCAATCTATTCCATACTGTAACACAACCAAAATAACGTAATCAACATCAAATGGACAGTGTAAGGCCAATTTAGGTTTCAATGAATATAATACATAATAATTGATTTAAAATGTTCCAGCAGTAGGTGTTATAACTAGTCGACTGGTCTCTTTGGGTTGGTCTTCTAGGTGAAATATTGCATCAGTGGTGTACATGCAATACAACCATATACGAGACTCTTTGAGACTGATCTTTGAGTCGCGATGTTCTATATCTAATATCTTAATTTGTGCCAAAGTGGCCATAAAGAAATCTACATACTGATGTTTGCAAAGATATGCTAGCATAAAATTAAAACAAATGAGGCAAGCTTGATTATAGTTAGCTTACAGTTCTCTGAAGATGTTGCCTTTTCGTTATATTGTTTAGAGTATACCTACCGACGGAGATTGTTTAGATTATACCTACCGACGGAGATTGTTTAGAGTATACCTACCGACAGAGATTG
>ENA-OREC01002362-OREC01002362.1-marine-metagenome-genome-assembly--contig:-NODE-2362-length-10357-cov-12.546595_pt1 | contig 10357 bp, 4 predicted proteins | sample MGYA00248626_ERZ508543 | MGnify/ENA primary metagenome ERZ508543 (study PRJEB26211, sample SAMN05518279) | marine metagenome | isolation source: Puget Sound, Washington, USA | host: Bankia setacea...
AAAAAGGGATTATAGACATACTAAAACAGAAAATCATCAGAGAGTGAAAAATTATCAAAATCTCTCCTTCGTCCTGTTAATATCATTGTGCCTGGTCAAAACAAGAAAATTTGCATTACAGATTTTAGAATTTCAAATTGTCCTGCATCCATAACTTGTACATGTATATGGCGATAGGACGAGTGGAACTTTTATGTCCTTTTATTATATTTTATTAACTTGTGTTTGTTAATCCAGGGTGCACTCAAGTTAGAAGACGGGGATGATGATGAGATTGGACAGATGGACAGTCTGCGTCGTACTCCACGTATAAAAGCCGAGGGTGACGTCAGGAAAAGTCGACGTTTCTCAACCGGTGTTGGTCCTAATAGAGATGGCTTGAATAAAACTCACAGTGCACCGTCTAAAATGTGTGTAGCAGACGAATACCACCAACGAAAGAACAGGTTGAAAGAGTAAGTATGAAGAAAGAGCTACTAGGGTTCATAGAAAAAGTCTTAATTCATATTTTTTTATGAGACATTTCCAGTTCTTAATACAGTAAAACTCCTCTAAACTAGACTCCATTTAAACAGAAGTCTTCTCTATTGCAGAATCCCTTTTCTATACTAAACATGGGCTGTGGTCCCAATTCTGTGGTGACCACTTTAAACCAAAACCCCTCTAACCTGGACATTTTGTCTGGTACCGAGGCTGTCCTGTTTTATATATATTTTATCTTAGAATGAATTGTCCTTTTTTTTTTACAGTTTACAACGTGTATTTAAGATGAGACGTTTTTAAGGTTTGCCTTTTATTGAGACCTTCCCCCCCCCCCCCCCACACACAGAGACAAAGTTCTTTAGTGGTACTGTATATTATATAGGAGTCACCCTGTCTCTCCGTCTTTCAATATTTCTCGTAAACGCAACGTCTCCAAAACAGAAGAACCGATACTGATGAAACTTTCAATAGATGTAATATAAGACCGGAGAAAGTGCATAAGGGAGGATAATCCCAGTCTAAGAATTATCAAGGGAGATAATTATTTCTACGGGACGTATTCTTTTTTTGTTATTCACAGTTTTAGTTTCGATGTACTTTTGTATCCACAGGGCTGGTTCTTACTTACCGGAGGAACATGAACAGATAGACAGAATGCCGGATCAGGAAAAACGAAAAGCCAACTTCTTCAAGCGTCAGGAATTAGCGGAGGAAAACTCCAAATATCACAATGGCTCATCCGATAAATGTAAGTACGATTTAAGATTACTTTGGTGTAAGATTTTGTTAACACTAAGGTTTGAGTCGTTAATTGGCATGAGTTACATTGTTAACTAATTGAATTTTTGTCTTTTCGTTCATTTTTGGGGATAATTTTCAATGTTGAAGAAGTAGATTTTAATTGGAAGTTTTTCTTTTTTTAATTCAGACTTTAGATAACTTACTAAGATGCATGTTTAAGGCAATTAAGAGAATTATTTATGTTTATACCTCAAATAAATATAATAAGTCACAAAAGCAGTTAAAAAGAGAAGTTCAGTTCCTTATTTGATCTAAAAAAAGTTATTAAAAAAGTTAAAAGATATGGCAAAATGTAGTGTTTCATAAGTAATAGACAAAATGAATTAAATGTAAATATATTTTGCAAGCAAGCCGGGCTGGCGATGGTGTGCCTGGATATCAGCATTATGTGTTGATGTATTGGATGTTATATGTTGGCATTAAACAACATAATAGAACTTTATTCATTTAGTTGGGCGGAAAAAAACACATTTGCACTGAGCATGAAAATTGAAATTTAGTAGAAAGTTAGAAATATTTTGAATTTATTTTAAAGGTTTTGTTTTCATGAGATTTTTTTAGGGATATGTATACACTACTAAAGTAAATGATTCTAACACAAACAATATATGTGTACGTTGTGGGAAAAAAATGTTTGTTATGATTTTATTAACATTATTTATTCAATTTGTTTGTTTTTTTCGATTTGAATGTATGAAATAACCAAGGGATGTTGTGTTGAAATTGTTTGTGTATTTTAACTTTGTAATTTTGCATCACTTAAGATAAATGTTTGTAAATTGTTCAAGAACATTTGAATTTATTGCTTAAATGACTAAACCTTAATCCAAGGGTACCTGTTCAGTGAAAGCCAGGTATGATTTAAGATAGGATTGCTGAGTATTGATAAGGGATTTAGCTACGTTGACTTTAATTCTAGCTGACACACCACCTCCCGTGGAACAAACAACAGAACTTCCAAGTCCGGTTACTGGTAAGTCCCACCCTGACTTCCGTAGTTATTCTCTAGCTCCACTGGCACAATCAGAGCAAAGAATGTCAGGCTAATAAACTAATAAGCTGTCTGTATAAGCTCATGTATTTTAGTAGTATTATTATATCTGTAGAAACCAAACAGCAAACAAATACTCAAGGCAATTGTCAAGAGAGTCTACTATGGTATTAAAGAATGACAGATGTAAAGCAGTGGTACTCGTTTCATTTAATATTACCAATGACAGTTATTTTAAAGGACTGAATTCACAATTTTGTCTATTTTAAGGCTTCAAATATCATTATATCAGTATATTGAGCTAGAATTTTTGAGGGCATTAGCAAAAAACAGAGTATTAAGCCAAAGAATGGCATTATAGTAAATTTTGCTTTATATATGATGTCAAATTAATGAGTGTGCAAACAACAATTTAATAATGCCATGACTGATACTTGTACATTTTAAAGGCACACAATTTAATGGTTAATTGATGCAAGTGGGTAAAGGTGTCCCAATTTATTTGGAGATTTAATTGATATATTTCTAATTTTGTGTTGATTAACTCAGTGCAGATAATAATCTATAATTTAGAATTTAGGTTTTCACTTTGCCAGTGGAGCTACTTGCCCTCCTGAGGCCTCTTGTTTCTCTCTTGCCACAAATTCTGAAAGAGTCATTGACGCCCCCCCTCCACCCCCTTCATTGGTTGAAATGCAGCCGTCATGTTTGAATAGTAAATCCGTGTTTCAAACGTAGATCTGGTAGAGGTAGAGGGATGGTGATGGAAGCTATACTGCTTGTTTGCAGCCGTGTTTTTGTCATTTTGAATTGCCGTTCCAAAATTCAGATTTCTAAAGTTTATCCCCATTATTAAACATATACCAAGTTAAGTTTCTTAAATTTCACCCCTGTTTTTAAACATTCCAAGTTCAGTTTTCTAAATTGCGTGTCTGTTATAAAAACATAAAAAAATCAGTTTTCTAAATATTATATACCTGTTTTACAACATTTCCAGTTCAGTTCCCTAAATTTCATACCTGTTTTACAACATTTCCAGTTCAGTTCCCTAAATTTCATACCTGTTCTATTCAATTATCTATATATATATATAATCAATCACCTTTTTCGTTTTGATTAAATCCATTATAACAAATAAATTTCTCAAGTTGTTTCATGATTATCTATACTTACTGAAAACATATTACATTTTCAATCTAATGAGCACTAATTGAACACTAATTGTTCCATAAAGATGAAGATTTTTTCTCCATTTTGTTGTTGTGGTGCTTATAGAGTAAAAACCAGCTTTTACACGCTTTTTACTGTTTTTACTGTTTTACACAATTACAAAACAAACTTGAGAGTTTCTTTAGGCTAGAACAAGTATTAGTGTTTTCTCTTTATAAGTTGTTATGTTTTATCATTCATTGACAGATATCTCAAATGCTTACCTTGTTTTTGATTTTTTTTTAAAAGTGATAAACGTAGAAGGTTTGGGCACTTTTCAACTGAAACATGTGCCAAGTATGTACAACGCTTCTGTTATATCCTCACTTAAAACATGCTAGTAATCTGCAGCAAGAAACGTTCAGCTCCCCCTTCAAATCTGCAGTATAAGAATCAAGATAACGCCTTACTATATAAGCATTAACCAGAACCACAAGCTTACGTATGCTTTACTTATATAAATATATACTTTTGTGTCATATCAAGGAAGTTGTATTTATCTTTAAAGTTTGTGAAATATGCTTTTTTTCGGTAATGTTTGAACAGTTAAAACCTTCAGTGAGCTATATTCGATATTTTTTTCTGCATTGATTTTGTAAGAGTTTGCTCCCTTGTCATTAGGTATTTCTATTATGTTAGTTTAGTATAAAGTCATGTAATTTTTGTTTTTGCCGATATCAAGGACAACTATGTATGACCTTGTAAATATGACACGAGATTGTCAATGAAACAAGTGCTTTAATTGCCAACTAGAATGCACATATCTATATTAAACAGGGAAAAAACCGGGAATTGTGGCTATAACATTTAATAGAAATAGTTACCTAAATGGGAGAGCACTCATATTACTATTTACAGAGTTATCCCTTAAATGAATAGAGGGAATTACAACCAGCCTAAATAAGAGTCATTTTAACCCTTCAAAGTCACCTTATCTATACAGTGTGCTTATCAGCTTTGTGCTTTACTAGAATATAACCAGAAATCATGTATACAATGTACTATCAACATACTCCAGCCTCCTTTCTTCATTCATACAATTATAACTGACATATACATCAAGTTGTCAAGGCGTGAATGCAAAAGGGGTCTATCTTTTTCTTTATTCAATAGCATTTAGAACCCTTTGGCTGTCACCCCTCGATGTACTCCCAGCTTTTAACGTTACTCGTTTTCATTTTCCAAATCGCCATATTCGTACATTATACTCACTGCCTTTGTATTATCCCTGTTTATATAAATTCGTTGCCCACTTCATACTTGGCTATCTATATATAAACATCTTTTTTCAAAAAATATTTAAAAGTACAACAAAATCTTTTAATAATACAAATAATGTTGATGATAATGGTAATAATGTTGATGATATGGAAGTAATGTTATGATAATGGAAGTAATGTTGATGATAATAGTAGTAATGTTGATGATAATGATAATACTGTTGATGATAATGGTAATAATGTTGATGATAATGGTAATAATGTTGATGATAATGGTAGTAATGTTGAGGATAATGGTAGTAATGTTTATGATAATGGTAGTAATGTTGAGGATAATGGTAGTAATGTTGAGGATAATGGTAGTAATGTTGAGGATAATGGAAGTAATGTTGAGGATAATGGTAGTAATGTTTATGATAATGGTAATAATGTTTATGATAATGGTAGTAATGTTGAGGATAATGGTAGTAATGTTTATGATAATGGTAATAATGTTGATGATAATGGAAGTAATGTTGAGGATAATGGGAGTAATGTTGAGGATAATGGTATGAAATCAAAATATGTTTAATGAACCATTAGATGAAACTAGAATTCACATTGACAACACAGACTTTTACTATGATTTTCTTCAACACAAACTCTTGATTAACACATATTTAGTTATAATTTAGAAGAAAAGAAAAATGTTTTAATATTCTAATTGTAAGGTATTTTGTAGTCAAGGTAACAAAGAAATGACAGTGTTTATATTTATGTTGATTAGAAATGAGGCTTTGTTACTATGGATGAATACTTGCACAGTTTAGCACAGTGTCAACACTTTGGTGTATGGGTAGAAATGTAAACAGTATTTAAAAGTGTGGCAATACAAATCAGGATTAAACATAAATGATGTCAAGTGACTATGTTCCTTTGTACAAGAATTCTTAAATTTTGTTTCATTTTATGTTTTTGAGATATAAACACTTTTTACTTTATATCTTCTTGCTTCTATGTAAACCATTTACAAACTCACTTACATAAGACCTTTAAATTATTAACCAATATAATCTATAATTAATATTTAATTTGATTTTTAATAATTGCCTAATTTTCTCATTTTGTTAAATTCTTCCTTGTTAAAGCATGCAGACATTTAAATTATTATTTGGATTATTTTATTACATGTATGTCTATTGATACTAAAGTGCTATCTATATATTATAACATTCTGTTGGTTGAACCATCGTCTTTGCATTTGTTTGACTTTGAAATGTTATTTTTCTTCCTTTCAGAATTTGAATTTTTTGGTTTACTATTCAACCTTTTTAAAAATACTATTTCACTCAATCAACCTTCACTGAATACTTTGAAACTTACATGAACTTCAAATTGATCATAAACAACTGATAGCGTTATTTTTGTATGTTGCTTTTTCTTACACAAAATAAAAGAGTGCGAAACTAAATTGGTTGCCTGCTGGAAATGAACAAAATTGCAAGCAAAGTTCTGTGATGGTATTCTTCTTTCACACTGTTGTTGATTGAGTGATCTGTATCTACTCTTGTATGCTGAGCATGTACATACACACATTGCATTTTCAAGCTGGCTGTTAAAATTCTCCATCTCCATTTTGACTACATTCTCCATCTGCAGCCATTTGTTGTTCAGTTTAAACTTACTTTTTGTTTTTGCTGGCTTTCATGTGTTACATGTAGAGTGCAAACCAGGACAATGTGCAAACCAAGCCAACGTTTGAATTAAAACTTTGACCAGACTTGGCCAAACAGCCAACAACTTCTATGCCTATTGTCTTCAACAATCGTTGTCTCGTTCAGTTACTGTCACCAATATTGAGTGGTTGTGTGTGTGTACATGCTTGGGTTTTGCGTTCTCAGTTTTTGACGATGGTGTTTAACCTAGTGAACTAACCCGTAACCCTGTTTGCTCGCAGATACACCCCGGAGTCGCCGTGATAGGCGTGCTCGACAGCGTGACTTTTACAAAGCACAGGAAGATGGGGTTACTGTACCAAAGGAAGGGGACCGAATGTCTATTGCTAGCACGTCTTCCACGAGCACTTGTAGTAGTAATGGTAGCGCCCCACCGGTTGCCACGGAAACGCAACGTGGTGGCGACACTAAGCAATACTCTTCACTGAGTTCACTCAGTGACACTGAATCCCTTGGTAAGGCCGTAACTATAGACGAATGAATCTGACATTGTATCGTAGTATAATCAGAAATAAACTGTAGTTGTCATGACGATTTGTAGTAAATAGATTACCTACAATGCACAGGACAAATTATTAGCACAAACCCCACCCTGCCTAGAAACATATAGTAGAAGGGCAGCTAATCTCTACTCAAATGCGATACCTGCACAAGTATTATACTATAACCATCAAGTCAACATGTAGCAAGCAATGTTTCGCTGCACCACTATATTATATTGTGAGACTAATAAACAGGTTTTGTCTGGAGAGTATGAATGCCGAAGTGAAAACAATCGCTCTCAACAGTGTTCTATGAGCTTTCTCAAAGTAAGCGTTTCTGGCGCAGTACTTTTCCCGCCATGAACATCCCTATAATATGATAACCCCTTCTCTAGTACAACCCTGAGACACACAAGTTCCTGGCATGATTTACTAAAACAAGTTGCATGACTCTTACTTGCATGTACGCTTAAGGACAAACACATGAATGAGTTGCCTCCCTTATACCGTGTCTCTTATAAAGCCTGTTGCCTGACATTGAGACTAAGAGAGGGGACTAAGAGGAAGGGATCTCTGGAGCCAATGTGAAAAGCCTTACACAACTTTTTTGGACACTGAAGTTTTAAGTCTGTTACGTACTTCTTGTGAAACCAGTTTTAAAGTTTAAAGTTAGAATGCTGTTTAGTTTCATGTGCTTGCTGTTTTGTTAACGTTTTTTCGCAATGAGTACTTTTTGGTTAGGTTTTTGATTGAGAAACATTAACTTTACTTTTGAGTTTCTTTTGGTTGACAAAAATTAACAAACTTTGACACGAAAAAAGAGTTCTTGTAGTTTGAATGTCTAAGATATGATGTTAATCTATTTTTGGTACCTTTTTCAGACAATCAATATTTAAGAGTGGGTCGGGAACCACCAGATAAGTTCTTGAAGTCCCATGCCCACGAGGAATCTGGGTACCAGTCGACAGACGATCTTAACCGCTCAAGGGCGGACAACTCTTACAATAATGAATCTCAGGATATGAACGGTGAATCAGGTGGACAGGGGCTCTCAAATAATAAACGATGGCTTCTGTACAAAATGCAACACAAAGACGATGAGAATGAGAGTAGTTCAAGTGGCAACCAGAAAAGTGTGATAAATAACAACAGAACTGTGCAAGACAAGCAGGATGATGTGAACTCTAATGCTCAATACGCGACTGGTGCAAAACCGGAGGGTGGTGAAAATAAGATCAAGGAACAGTTAGAACGTTTACACGCAAAGAACGCTGAAGAGCAGGCGGGACCAAAGAAGCCATCAGGGCCAGCAGGGGATAAATCAGGGCTAATTAGTCAGGCCATTGAAGGGTTAAGTAAGATAAACGAACCAGCAAAACCAGAGCCCAAACAAAAACAACAACCCAAACCTGAAGTGATACAAACTGAAAGTGATCTCCAGTGGGAAAGACTCGCAAAACGCTTTCATCGCTCATTGAAAATTCACGATATGGATTTTACAGATTTGAAAGACAGTGAGGATGAAGATGTGTTTGCTCCTCCTAAGGTTGACTTTGGTAGTGGTCCTCCCCCTCCACCTGGTGGTGGGCCTCCTCCTCCGCCCATGATGCCAGGTATGCCACCACCTCCTCCCATGATGCCAGGTATGCCACCTCCACCTCCACCAATGATGGGAGGAATGCCACCACCACCACCTCCCATGGGCGGAGCAGGTCTTCCACCTCCGCCACCACCGATGGGCGGAGTCGGGCCATCAAAATCTGCCGTTGATTTACCTCCACCCCCTGGTGCTAATCTGACTAAAAATAAAAAGACACTCAAACTTCATTGGAAAATTATTCAACCTGAGGTGCCTCATCCGTCCACTAAGGGAGAAACTATATGGAAAAATATTGTTAACGTTCAAATTGATCCGGATAAGATTGAGCATCTGTTTGAGACTCGTGCAGCGGAAATAAAACAGAAGGTGGGTGTTGTTTTCTTTCTATCTTGTTTGCCATATCATGCAATGAATACTATTTTTATTAAAGTCTGAAGATGTATTTGAAGTAAAATATGAATCTTGACCATTGATGTTGTAATAATGATGAATGACTGCTGAAATGAACTTGATTGCAATTTTGACGATTTAAGATTGTAAATTGCTATGTGACCATTTTGTGGAAAACTAATTTAAATGGAATATGCTGTGTGTGTGAAAATTGTTAAATGTTGTATATGATAACACTTTCATGCATTGATGCCAAATTAAGCAGTATGGTTGATTGCTGATTGCTAAATCTAACTGCACAAAATGCCAGATCAATGTGGAAGTCAAAAAAATGACCAGAGTATTGTTTTACTGAAACACTTATGCAAAACATGAATTTCCGCACAATTTAAAGGCTTGACAAAAATTTAAATCCCCATTAACATTAAATCCACCAGAACTTTTTCACACAGCTGTTTCAGAGTTATTTGATAAGATCCAAATAAGTGGTCTTCATTTTAGATTAGGCATAAGTGCTTTAGTAAATAGGTACCCTGCAAGATTAAGGCTTTATTTTACAATGTGGAACACTTCTTTTAAAACATGCAATGAGGGTTTCTTGAAGGGGTTAGTTTTGTGTTGGATTCTTATTTGAAATAGTTTTTGCAATATTTAGGCTCTATTTAAAATCTTAATTTCAGTTTGTTTAGAATCAAGTATTCTGTTTTTAAGCAACTGGTTTGAAGTGTGGAAAAGAGTTTTGTTTTCACTTTAATCTTCATTTCTAACCTTTCCATTTACAATTTTTTATTCCGCTAAAGCCATTTTTGCTGCTCTTTTTAAATACTAAACATTTATATTTGATCCTATAGGCTTTCTGTGTTCACTTGTAGTACTTGTAAACTGTTTCCACGGTGTCCATACATACCTGTCTATTCACAAAACTTGTAACTCAAGCAAAAAAGGAAACACAACATTTAGTAAAGTTCCACTATTTTAACCATTTGAAATTATGACTGCCAGGGTGATAGGACAAATAGAATGTTTGAGCAATGTACATGAATGCACATGCCATTGTAAATTTGACTTGTCCTGAATCCAAAACCACTTGCCTGGATGATAGGACAAGTGGAATTTTCGTGGTCTGGTTACATAGGTGAACAAACGTGATTTTTTTTTCTGTAAATAAAATAAGTAATTTCTAATTTTGTTTCATATTAAAACACGGCCAGCATAATGGGCGTGGTGTGTATGTAAATCAATGTCTGTGTCAGGAAGCACGTAGAACAATTGTTTACTTTTAGTTTCTAAAACAGTTACAAAGAGGCACACTTGTAATTGTTACCATTCGTATATTTATGTTCTGTGATGTCATACATGTAACAATTGTGATGTCATCATGTTCAATTGTGATGTCATCATGTTCAATTGTGATGTCATCATGTCCAATTGTGATGTCATCATGTTCAGTTGTGATGTCATCATGT
>ENA-OREC01002363-OREC01002363.1-marine-metagenome-genome-assembly--contig:-NODE-2363-length-10357-cov-11.691148_pt1 | contig 10357 bp, 7 predicted proteins | sample MGYA00248626_ERZ508543 | MGnify/ENA primary metagenome ERZ508543 (study PRJEB26211, sample SAMN05518279) | marine metagenome | isolation source: Puget Sound, Washington, USA | host: Bankia setacea...
AAGTACTCATACTGTACAGCTGTTACTGCTACTTCTGCAAGTACTCATACTGTACAGCTGTTACTGCTACTTCTGCACGTACTCATACTGTACAGCTGTTTCTACTACTGCTACTTCTGCTTCGGTACAGCTGTTGCTGCTACTTCTGCAAGTACTCATACTGTACAGCTGTTGCTGCTACTGTTACTAAATATAGACTATAATAAACTAAACGTATTAAGAATACATATACAAATCTTGCAAAATGACAAATCAGGAAAGGACTGTATGCAGCTACCTAAGTCATCAGTGCTCATAATTTCCAAAATGAGGCAAGGTATACACTTATCACAATTTATTTCCAGTAATTTCCCCCACTCTCCGATGTCTACTGTACGATATATGCCACGTAGTCCCGGGAGTGAGGTGTTTCCACGCAACAGAGCAGAGAGAATGTCACCAGGTAGGAGGTTATTCTAATAGTCACGCATGTCACATACAAACATGCACGACCCATGGATATGAATTGTATGTTGACTAGTTGGTGGTCTTTATAAACAGTGTGTACCAGTAAATGTCGACATATAATTGAACAATATTAAGATACTCGAAATTGTTGTAATACATTGAATGTACATGTTAGGTGTGTGATAAATGCAGATATTCATAGATCTTGCACGTAAACTGTATGATTGCGTAGCCTAGTAATGATATACGATACCAGATGGCGGGTCGCATACATTGTTCAATGACAACTAGTAATACTCAAAACCAGTATTGATGACATGTGAAGAACATCTAAGAATGTGTTGTCTTTATTGCAGATGGTTTGCCGTATCTAGGAAACAAGACTCGGCGTTCTATACGTTCGCATGATGACCGACTGTATAGATCCACTAGGTATCATCATGACTTCATAGGTATGTAAACAATACTCACCTAGCACCCTTATATGTTAGTGTAAGGATGATTATCATGATCAGCACCAACACCATTGTCGTCGTCGTAACCACCAACATACATAATGCACTTTAAGTTAACCAGATAATTGATTTAAATGTATAGTGTATGTGTGTAATGAAAGTGCAATAGAGAATTGTACATCTGAAACATTGACATGTAAAATAATATTTAAGATATATATGTACATGTAGTATACATTTTTCTTCTCCATTTCAGACAATTCTGACCAGATTGTTCGGAAACTTGACCGAGATTTTCAGTATGTAGAGGAGGGTCCGAACTATGTGGAACAGCAGACGTGTAGCAGTGTGGTAACCCACCCCGACCCGTGCCCTCACTGCTGGCCGGCAATGAAAGCTAAACCAACCGAACCACGTCTGGCATTATTTACTAAACGTTCATCGAGTGAGGCAGGTTATGTTTGCGACACGGGTGATGATGGTGTATGTAGCAGATGTGGTCGGTCCCAGTGTAAACATAAACACCACTGCCAGGGTAGCAGACTCTCGCTACTATTCGAGGATCAGTCAATCAATAGGCCTCCACCCAGTGATACTCGCAGCACGAACACAGCCAACTTTGGACCATGGTCAGATAGAACCGAAAACAGAAAATCTGTTGACGATATGTGGCCCGGAACATATGAACCATCAATGTTGAGTACAGACCACCAGGAGTCACAGCGCGCAGAACGCAGGCTGTTTGGAGATGACCGGGAGTTACGAGGGTCGTTCCAGGGGATGGCGAGACTACGGCGTGGTAGAGACGACTCCCGCCGCTCATCCTTAGTTACCAGGAACAGTTGGTCTTTAAGAGATGAGAGCAACCTCCGTTTCCCCTGTATCTCTACTGTACTAGGGACGCTCAACAAATCTGACGCTCATGCACGGTAACCATAGCTACTGTTATGTTTTCAGTGCATGCACTTGTCGATAAGATTATGATTTGTTTGTTGTAAGTCATTTGGAGTAGTGATTGTACATGAGAATAATGCTTTATATTTACGTATGCACGTTACTGGTGTTAACTTCCCTTTGTATCTACGTATGTCCGTAACTGGTGTTAACTTCCCCTTGTATCTACGTATGTACGTAACTGGTGTTAACTTCCCTTTGTATCTACGTATGTACGTAACTGGTGTTAACTTCCCTTTGTATCTACGTATGTACATAACTGGTGTTAACTTCCCTTTGTATTTACGTATGTACATAACCGGTATATATGTATAGTTCCCTTTGTATTTAAGTGTGTACGTAATTGGTGTTGCTCTCGACTGTATTGAAGTGTGTCCATGAGTAGTGGTTCTTGTCCATAGACTCAGCACTTCGAAACTATTTGAGTAACTAGTGTGATTTGTTTTATTTCAGATTTCATGAAGATCACCCTGAAGAGATTCCAGACTTACGAGATAACAAGAAGTACAGTAAACGCGTGAACTTCTTCGGTTATAACTCCTCGGTGTATAGGTAAAAGTCAAAGGAGCTGAGGCTGAATACAGAATATAGAAGTATAATGTATATAGTGTGAGACAACGTACTATTTAACAGTTATACAGAGAATACAACACCGACGAATACAGTAGTTATTAGTAATTTCCCCGTGTTACATGAGTCATTACACCTCTACTAATTGTTCATATACTGATATTTACATAATGTGTACATACTAGCAACCGTTTGTTTAATAACATAAAGACAGCAGTCAACGTGTTTTGTTTTCATTTATTATTTCTGCATTTTATTAACAGTTTTAATAAATATATCACAGATAAAAACAATTTCGCAATGCATCTTTTCAACAAAACAACAACAAATTTACCAAGCACATAAACAATAACAGTTTTTTCAATTCATCAACAATAAACAAATGGATTTTATAGTCATGATACTATGTGGTCAATCAACACACAGAATACATGGGGAAACAAGTCAACTTAATAGACACAGAAGTCAAACTCATGCTTCAAACATGTTTCTATGGATACATAAACAATGCATTGTTCTACATAAAAAGGGTCCCATATATCAGCATGACTACAATGCACAGAAACAGGTTGTATTGGAATATAAATCATAACCTACATGCAGACAAGAACCATTACCACATAACATTACAACGTACCACATAACATTACAACGTACATAATTATATATTTGATTTTAATCTTAAACAAAATAATAACTTGACCTGACTTGATACCAATCACTAGAGATGATGATGGTCCTTCTACAGATGGATATACTGCTTCATAACCTATGGACACAGAAAGCACTAGAGATGGTGATGGTCCTTAAGATAAGAAACCATTCTCTTTGGGGACATACATTTGTTTTCGTATATCATTACTTATGGATACATAACTCGTATAAACATATAGGAACATGTATTATTCTCCGTGAGTTATTGTACGTCGTCACTATGGAAACATAATAAATAGCTTGGAAAGGATTGAAAAACAAATAAACATCGTCTACGAAAATATTGACAACACTATAGACACATATATTATATATCATGTAAGTATCCACCTAGCATGGTCAACTGAATGTACACGTAAACGGTCTGGAAATTAAACAAGCAAATAATCCACTATCAACAGATAACGGTATTGTTTGGCAACACTAGTTCTATCCTGAACACAACCAGTACTCGTAGTAAACGCACCCTTGATTGCTCCAACCAGCAATGTACCGAGCAATGTACCGAGCAGTGTACCGAGCAATGTACCGAGCAATGTACCGAGCAGTGTACAGAGCAATGTACCGAGCAGTGTACCGAGCAGTGTACAGAGCAATGTACCGAGCAATGTACCGAGCAGTGTACAGAGTAATGTACCCAACAATGTACACCTGCATGTTTAACTGTGCAGGATATGGTGTACATGTGAAACATGTCTTAACCAACTTCCTTGAACAAAATAAACACCCTTCTAGATTCTAGCACAACACGCAGTTTCTTATTATACGCAACTCATCCCTGACCCGGGGCTTACCTTAGCCTTCCAAATACCTCAGACATATAGCCAAAGATTTCTCAAAAACGCAAACAAATGTAAAAAAAATATTGCTAAAAGTTATCATTGTTAAACCACAATGGACTGTCTTTAGGATTGTCAGGTATGTTAACTAAATACAAACTCCTAAAAACTGTTCTGATTTACAAGGTGCTCGGTTTATGTCAGCATGCACAGTTGTTACGAGTCTGGTGTTGGTGTATTAGCCGGACACCGTATGTCTTCTTCTTCCCCGGTTTTAGCGGTTGGTAATACTACAGGTACGTGTCGTCCAGCTGGTGAAGAATCTGCAGCTGTCACCACTGGTTCTTCCTTGGTTTCCTTAACAACACTCTTACCTCCCACCACGCTACTACTGATTGGTAGGTGCGACTGAGAATCACTGCGGCCTTGTACCAAGCTGCCCCGGACAGACGAAAGGTTATCTATCGTCGGCGCTTTCGGGACTGTAGCATCTTTCATAAAGGACTTGATTTCTATCTTCATTGGATCGTGATCCCCTATTGACTCATCCTGTTTGGCATCAGGATGGTTGACGTCAGACACAGACTGTAACACTTGGTTGTGGTAATCCGGGGTCTTTTGGGGCTCATTGAAAAACCGATAACCAGTCATTTCCTTGGAGTGCAAACCAGGGGTTCCAGTCTTTTGAAGAGATTCTAGGTATGCTTTGAACGTATCCGCAGAGCTATAGTCTCTATCAAAGGCATTCTTATACGCTGGCAGTATGTGTTTTGTAAATAACGTCCCCTTGTTGCCTTTAATATATCTGGCATTTTCAAACTTGAGCGGACGTTCCTGTCGTTTTGGTGATCGGCGAAAATCATGTCGTATCAGAGGAAACACACTTTTAACTGTTGTAAAATGACTGTTTTCACTTTGACGAGAGCTGACACGTTTAACTTCCAAAGGTCGATCATCTGAACTGTATGTGCACGGTTTCATGTACTCCCGGAATTTCACTACACTGCCGCGGGGTTGTTGTGGTACAATTGTTACAACTTTTGAATATTCTCCATGCTCGGACTTTTTTATCACACTTTTCTGAGCCTCATCCCCTGCCACTGTCCACGGCCTCTCCTCGCTGCCGTCTGTAGATATCCTCGGTAACGTCAGCGAACGGTAACGTAAGTATTCCGGCCCGTGACAATACGTATTTCTGTACAACACATCGCGTGCGTCACTCTCCTTTGACGTTTTAACCCATTTATTCCAGTTGTACGTTCCAATTCTGTCTAACACACTACCTTCTCGCTGAGGCTGCCCGGGGTTAACGTAGACGGGCGGGCGGATGTGTTTACCGTCATCGTCAACGTACTCTCTTCCCGGGGATTTCATAATGGCCACATTCTCATCATCATCGTACGCTTCAGGCTTAGCTTCGGGATCCACTCTCTCCACGATATCAAATCTGCAGGGAGTATGCTTCAGTTTGCCGATATATCTGCCGTCTAGATCCTTCAGCACGGGAACCCTGACCCCATAAGATTGTGTCCGAGGGGTTGTAGGACCAGCCCCATGAACACGGTCCCTTTGTACTGGTAAACCAAACGAATCGTTCAATAGATTGTCTGTAGTCAATACCACGGGACCTTCCATAACTCTTACAGACATTATTATATTTATATAGCAATACTAATATTTGTATAAATGTCCATCCTATACAGTTAAACGACTAGCCACTGCTTTCATTAAATCCCACACGTATTGTTCGGATAGTTACTAATGTCACAATTCTCTATGGAAGAAGTTCAATATTTACAACTTGCTATATTGCGCTTAATCTGCCGTGCTACATGAATTAAACCCTCTTTTAATAAATCCGCTATTTAGCTAATTTGGTTCGAGCGCCGTGAATGGTCTGTTAAGGGGATTTTCATAGTTCGGTTGTTTGATGCCCGCCCATGTACAACTAACGTCGTCCGTCAACACATGCTGGTATGTTTACTGCCGCTGTGGAATAGAAAATAACATACTAAGTTCACTGACAGGTATATCTTTTAAAAAATGGGCATGAATTATTTGTTTGGCAATTCCCACGTTCATAATGATTAGTACATGTGGCTATGAAACCTCGACTTATGTATTAAGAACCTTGTCTGGATACTGGTACTTAACAGTGTGTACATGCGCTGTTGGACCTACAACCTGCACACCATTAGATTTGCAGCATGTTGGACGATGTTTTGGTGAAAGAGAAACTTCAAGTTCAACGTCAACGAGAAAAATATGCAACTAAGCATTTTGACTAATAGCTTACTGTGTCCATCATGCGGCATGACATTGTTCTCCATATGACTAATATCCAAACTTGTCGACACGTTTGTTGAGGAACGTAACAAAACATTGACTCTATAGTAGTGTGACGATTACGGGGTGATATAATATACATTGTTAATAATACCCATACTGCTGGAAATCTACGTCTTACGGTCCAAGTTGCTAAACTATGGAAATCCGGTAACAATTATACTTAAAGGTAAACACTATCAACAAGTGCAATCAAGATTGGTTGCGAGTGGGATTGTGAGCTTGTTATCAAACGAATTATAGATCGTCAATGGAGGATTGCCATTTAACAGCACAAACGGCTCAAGAAGAAGACTTTAAGTTCATGAAAGCAGGTGTCATGTTTACATTGTATAAAGGTTTTGATATACACACATATTTCACTACTGTACTTCTTCAGACAGGCAATTAACCATAAAAACCAGCGAAACAGTCAATTTACATTTCCCTACACGATACAAGCTAGTGTACAATTGATTTGTTTGAGAAATCATTTAATGTCTATCTCGGTAAATGGATCAGCCTTGGACAAGTAATGGGTTTTCACATTCTTTACAACTTTTTACAATACCAGCGTGTATACCAAGATCTGATTTCACTACAGAGTTAAATTTTCCGATGGTATACCCAATACTATTACAATGTCTTAGATGATTCATTCAATGAAATCAATGAAATCAAATTTTTGAAAAAGTAGTTAAAGTAACACGAGTAGATGCCCGGGTAGCAATGAAAACATATGTTGTGTTGCAAGGGTCTCGAATTCTAACGTTTACAGACGAGAATTTTGATATAATGATCTAAGTGGGACATACAAGGAAGGGATGTTATATGCACAGTTCGGTACATGTATATCCCTTTAACATGTTCAACAATACCAGTCTAGGGGTCATACGTGTGTTCTATCAGCAACACTCCCTAACATAACCCTGCTACAATAAAAAAAGTATGTTTCTTTCATTTCCAAAGTGTCGAGAAACTAAACTGTGAATTATCTCTGTAACTGAGCACGTCAAACGTTATCCTATCTTAAGCTGTGTTATCTATTTAGACACTCTTCAAATCAGATCATTGTGAAGTTATCCACTTTCTGTCAATCGTACGTATATACACACGGATTACTAGATTATTGATGGATTGACATTTACTAATTTAAAACCTCGAAAATTCCAGAATGTCATAAATGTGTACACTTTGGAGATTTAAACGCTGATTAGTTGCCTATGTCGTGCACAGATTAAATTAGACTCCCAACCAGCTTGATATACCTAACAAAACGTTGGCTTGAAGTGACTGAGTCTGTCCGATTAAATACGACGTTTTTCTGTACTTGTGAAGAATCAAGTTAACGATATAAATGTTCTTTGTTGGAGTGGGTTTCAAACTTGTTATTGTTGTACAGAGAGTTCAAGAAGTCGGTGAATATTCGGTGCTCTTGTTGATTTTAGCTTAGTCGTCGGGAAGTTGTTGTGCTCAACTAAAATGTATAAGTAAACACGGGTCACTATAAACAAGTTCGCGGACATTGATCCGTATAGTAGGTTGAACATTTGAGTGTTCTTATGTGCCTTTTATCATCCTCTTCTGATAGTATACTCTTCAAAAACTAAATCTCAAGTAAAACGGAAGGTTGTGATCTTACAATAACAAATTATATGTTATGTTGTGTTTAAAAATGTTATAATTTGATATAAAAATCACACTCACACAAACAACAACAATAACAACACATGTCATGACTGTTATACAACAATAACAACACATGTCATGACTGTTAGACAACAATAACAATACATGTCATGACTGTTAGACAACAATAACAACACATGACATGACTGTTAGTAGAGTTGACGACTGAGTTCGAATAGACGTTTAACAGTCTTATATATGACTCACAAATGTGTATACTTGTTATTATCCTTAATACAAACTAGATTCAAGTAATGTTTACCTAGTATAATTCATATAATTCAACTTAGACTAGCACGTAGTTAGTGTTGTCTATCTAATACGTAGTAAGGCTGCCTGTTACTTACGCATAATGGTGTCTAACTGTTTAAAGTGTCGAACATTATAACTCACAGAGAAGGAAGAAAACTGCCCTACTACTTACATATGAATCATCTCTTGTATTTGACAAACACTATCTTGTACACTAACTCCAACTTGTCATCTCTAACTTTACGTCCTGGGCTCTGTGCTTTCTTCACAAATCCTATTTACCCGAACATTAACGATTGACTTGAGGAATTAAAGACCGAACAATCAAGTTACAGCATAATCGGACTTTCCCTATACTAAGCCCCAGGCAATTAATCCCCCGGACTTTAAGACTTAGACCGTATTGCTTAAACGTTTTAGGAAACACACATGTGTACAAGGCATTTTAAATCTGGCCCATAGCTTTTACTGAAACTTAATATCCTTCACTACAACTCGAAACGTTATCTGACTTAAGACTTCCCGCTATTATTTGATAATATTTGAGGGTAAAATCGATGTTTGTAGATTATAAACCTGTCTGTGAAGTACGTATCTCTAGTTGAGCACGTATCATCCTAGCTATTAAAATACTATCGTGCACACCGTACCCTTGTTATACGCGTACTCAATGTAGTACCAATAGTAATATATAGTGCACTGATTTACTGTCCTCTTATCCACTGGGCTCGTCTTTGGATAGCATGGAAACATCAACATGGCCAACGGATTTGATGCGTGTTTAATATGTTCGAACTAAGGTTACATGTGAACACAATGGATATAATATGAATACTCGTGTAATAGCATGGTACTCCGGTCTGCCTATTTCACATTTCAGCACTCCATGCAATGTATGCAAGAGTATCAGATCAACGTTTCCATGTTATACAGTGTACAGGTAACTGAAAGGTTTCACTGTTAAACAAATTGTCCCTGCAAATAGACCAGCCTGTCATTAAGACCACAATTTGCGAGTTCTTTATATGTTCTTATACACTCATATACATGTATATATCTACAATGCAAACAGATGGTATCAACATGTGATGGTGAGGGAATCATTGCTACAACTTTAATTGCTCAGTGATTCAGGCATGTTGGTGGCTGAAGTTAGTTAATTTCCATATGTGCATAGTTTTTCAGCGCACTCAAAATGGGATCGATTTACGTGCAGTCTTAATTAAGCTGGTACCAATGTTGAAGAAGTGATGACTTTCAGCCGCAACGCTTCTCCTTATGGACTACATTCTCAATCTACAGGCTTGTTAAACCAGTTCACCTTGATTTCGACATGGGTCAATAGTTTCCCACAACTTAATCATAACTAAGTGTTGATACTACTAGATACGGTCCCTCTCAGAGATAAGCAGTTAAGTGTTTGATGTGTGTCACGGCTCTGCTATAAAACCCAACCACACCTTCATTGATGTATAAATAATTCACTCATCTGATTCCTGGCACGTGATACCATGTGCACATGACCTTTGACAAACAATTCACCTTTCAATATCATTCCAGCTAGTAGTGTTCAGACCATTTAGTGTTCGAAGTATTCAACAACCAAAACATGTTTATTTTGTTAATACTATTCTCTTTTCAATCTTACCGTTTCAGGTCCCATTATTTTATTACAGGTGATCCCATTTTATGAGGTTACACTGTGTTGTTAAGAGGTCACACTATATCATAAGCAGTCACTGTGGTATTAGATGTCATAATGTATTATTAGAGGTCAATATAATTTATTTGAGGTCACTGTGGTATTGGATGTCAGAATATTTTATTAGAGGTCACGAAGTATTATTAAAGGTCACACTATATTATTAAAGGTCACTGTGGTATTAGATGTTTCTGTATCATTAGAGGTCACAGTGTATCATTAAAGGTCACAATGTATCACAATGGTTTATAGAGGTCACAATTTTTAGATAGGCCAGTGTTTTAGAGGCCACTATGTATCGTTAAAGGTCACACTGTTTAATTAGAGGTCACACTGTATCATCTATAGAGATCACAGCGGTACTTTCACTATTGGACAAATGAAAATAAGACATAACTAGGCTTTCACTTTGGCAACACACTTTTAATTATCAAATTAACATAACAAAATGTTACTGTGGAATACATAGG
>ENA-OREC01002364-OREC01002364.1-marine-metagenome-genome-assembly--contig:-NODE-2364-length-10356-cov-13.874891_pt1 | contig 10356 bp, 5 predicted proteins | sample MGYA00248626_ERZ508543 | MGnify/ENA primary metagenome ERZ508543 (study PRJEB26211, sample SAMN05518279) | marine metagenome | isolation source: Puget Sound, Washington, USA | host: Bankia setacea...
CCGCATTGTAACTCTCAGAACATGTTGCATTAAAGGTCCCATGTTTTTATTTCTTTTTGTTTTATTGGTCAAAATCCATGTTTTCATCGGTCAAATTTGGTGCTTTTATTGGCCAGATTCTGTGTTTTTATTGTTCAAATTCTGTGTTTTTATTGGTCAGATAATTTAAACTAGGTGTGGTTTCAGTCTTATGAATATTTATTACATGGACTTTGGTTGGAATAAAAGGTGACTTCTAAAGTAGTGCGATGGTCTCTATTAGGTACTGACTGCTTTAGATATATTTGTGGAACACGAACATGGAAATATTCTGTGTACCATAATTTTATATAGGAAACCATTAAACAAAGTCTTATTCATTGCTCCTTGTATGATGGAGGTTACAGATCACACAAAACAAATAGAAACAATACTTGATTACGGTGAAAATTGGTTGAACATTTTAGAAATGAAAAACATGTCATATCCTTAAACCTAAAATACATAACTCAAAATCTAAATCATGTCATCTAAAAAGCTTAAATGGTCTTAAAACCTTTTACACAGGTTACAGAGGGTTCACATGGAGAAGTCTAACATTTAAAATTCAATACCGAACCTTAAAACATGTACTTCCCTGTACTTTTATTTTAATGTAACTCTGCATGACTTTCTTTAGTTTATTTTCATTTCTGTTATGTTATTAAATGTTGTTCTTATCATTTATCCTGTTTGGTTATAAAAGAATTTCGGAGAACCAACTAAAATGTTTTGTTTGAGTTTTCCTGGAACAAAGAATGAATCATATCAATATTACCAGAAAGAGTTTCTATTTAAGGATTACCCAAATAAAAACACACTATTCAAGGAAACTGGTTTACAGTATCATGATTAAATGCATTAGAATTATCTTGAATAAAATCAGCAAAACTCATTCAGATGAAATATGTTAATATATTGCATGTTTCATATATAGATTATCATTAAATGATATTGCATATAGTAAAGTAGATCCTTTAGTGTTGTTTGCACAATAAACATTTACTATCCAATTTATGTTCCATTTATAGTTTCATTATTTTCTGCTTGTTTTATGTTTTGTTTATGTTGCTTCTTTATGCAGATATTGTTTTGTTGCAGATTCTCGTGTGGACAGTGGCCCACTCTGCCTGTCATTACACAACAAACCAATATCTGCAAGAGACGGCACGCGCAAGCTCCAGCATGACATCAGTGAGGCCACAGAGGACAGGAAAAGTGCGTTGTATGGGCAGCTGGGAAACCAACATAGTATTACACAGACGAGTCCAAAGACTGGCCGTCACTCCAATCAGTCATCATGGCGAAGCCGTTCTGAGCCTCTTGGTCAGGACCAATCAGGTCACAGTCGGCATGATGCTCGCTCTATGCACACAAGCCCTCTGATGTATCCTAAACGTGAATTGATAGAGAATTCTGTGAAACGTGAATCTTTGTTAGACAGAGATGTAGAAAACCCTCATGTTGACGACCTCAAGAATGGCTATAATTATGTGTTAAGTCTTGCTCCAAGTCCTGGACCAGATGGACACCCAGCCTCAAGTCTTCCTGCAAGTCCATTGCATGTGCCTGTCAAATATGCGAAATCCACTTCTTATACTATCTCCTCTGATGAAGAGGAAGCTCCTGAAGATCTCTCTATATCTAGCTCCCATAACAATCAACCAGAAAACCTTACAGTATCCAAACCTTATTTACCTCCTACAGGATATGCTATCAAAGATCAGAACACTATCAAATATGACAGCAATGCTAATGCTGTGGCTGTTCCAATAACTCAGCTAAGTAATGGACAGCTGATTGCTCAAAGCCACATTCCTATACCTCAGAACTTGATTTTCCATGATCCACGCACTGTAAACAGCATGCTGGGTCAGCCACAACTGTTGCCACTATCTTCAAAGGCTCTCGCTCAAGCTCTTCCACCAGGTAGTATTATGCAGAATTCAATGGCTCATCACCAGCCTATGTTAATGGCCAACATGCGTGGTCCACCGCCACTTTTGATGCCATCCATGGTCTCTCCAACTGGCAGTTCACAGATACTTGTCCCCATCAATTCAATTTCTTCAAACAATCTACCTGCACCTTTGACACCGAAGGGCAATAGCTCAGATGACAATCAAAGTTTAGATGGCTCTGGTCAGCGCAAGAAGCGGAAAAAGATGGAGGATACGACGGTGTTCCGCGACCCACCAGAACAGTCCCTCCCATTCAACGGTCCAAATAAATACCGCTTCTACTGTGATGTGTGCGATACAGGATTTACACGTAGATATACATTCAACAGGCATAAATGTAAAGGCCGCGTGGAGAAGCACTACTGCCAGTTGTGTGACAAAGCCTACCTGTCCAAGTACAAGCTAAAGGATCATATCTTGGTGAAACATGAGGGCCAAACAGTCAGTTGTCCAGAATGTGGAAAGCGTTTCTCATCACGATCATCTATGGAAATGCATAAGAAGCAGCAGCACGAGGGTCAGTTCAGTATCTTCTGTAAGGTGTGTGGAAAGGGCTTTAACCACACTGGGCATTATTATGGCCATATGAATAAGCACACAAACACCAAGCCATTCTGGTGTCAGCAGTGCGGCAAGCGGTTCTATGGCTCCTCCTATTTGCACAATCACAAACAGGTCTGCCGCGGAAACAACGACCTCAACTATTCCTGTACCATCTGTGACCGCAAATTCAAATGTGAGCTATACCTCAAAAAGCATATGAAGATTCATGACAACACACCAATCATGGCAGACCCAAATGTTGCCAAGGCTACAGATGAAGACCTTACAAAGGCAGGAGTGAATATTGCAGAGCTTGATCAGTCCAGCTTATCTAACGGTGAATATAGCATGGGCATGTCAATCTTCCCTAATGGTCCTGACTACTCGGACTCTAGCTCAAATTCGGGATTGATGATCGACGAGATAAAGGGAGATAAAGAAGGAAATAACAACATTGAGGAAGGAGAGGTACAAGATATGAGTATAGCATAATCAAAACAGAACTTGGACTGTATATAAAAACAGAGAGTGTTTCATTCAGAATGGGCATAAAATATAGTTGAAATTTACATATGAAGATTGGGACAATTAGGCATTTGTTTTGGGACAGGGATAATATTAAAACAATTCTTTTAAAGGCGGCATTAAAGGAGTTATATATGTTAACCTCCATATGTGTTTATTTCTTCAAACTGCTGGACATTTTGATATTCAGTGACAGGACATTACAAAGACAAATGACTCCGATGTGTTAATTTCAATCAACAATTTCAATATTATGATAATTGAATGGCGTCTTTAATGGTGATTAATAAAAATGTAAGAGAAGAGAATTTGGCAAGGAAACTGAAAGGTATTTGTCTTAACAGTGATATATGGAATATGTCAGCCATGAAAAGTGATGTTTTAATTCCAAATAATGTTGTGATTGGAGAGATTCTGTTTATCTATGCAAAACAATTGTTATTTAGATATAAGCAATTTATTTTTTTATGTACATTTGTTATTGTCAGTGAAGCATGAACTTTTAACCATTGTTGACCACTTGAAAAGTGACATCATCATGTTGACTGTTTGCATGACATCATCATTTAAGGAGTATTACATGGACAGTTGTGTGACTCCCTGTAATAGCAGTTTTCTTCATCCGTGTAGATATTTGGAGTGTGTCTTAGAACATTCCAATAGTTTAAAGGTTTATGGTGTTCCAAAAAGTGAGCAGTAAAAACTAGCACCAACATTCTACCTGCTTGGTGTCTGTGTGAGTGATACAACTACACTCTACATTCCAAAATGACATCATCAAAACCAGTGTGTTGTAATGTGTGATGTCATCAGAGGATGTGATGATGTCATCAATTTGTGTGTAGTGACATCATTACTTTGTGTGTAAACTGTAAGGAATGGAGTAACAGACAGTAGAAAGCTGCATGATCTGGACTGATCTGGACTGATGATGTTGTTTACCTACAATCCATTATAATGGGCATTAAAATCTTTGTGTATTAGTTCCATTTTCTTTTGTCTTTTAGTTACAAATTATGTTGTATATAGTTGTTCATATAATTTCCATTTCTTATTCTGTAACATGTAATGTGACCACCTTGTATGAATCTTTGTTTTTGTTTGTGTTTGAATGTTAAGAGTTAGATTGCTTTCCCTTTGGTTTATTGAAACATTATAATAATCTTCGATGGAAGCCCTTAGTGTTACAATTTTTCCACTTTTGTCAAATAAAGAAAAAATATTTTCCCGAGCATTGTCAATTTGCGAAAATATTCAAATGTTAAAAAGTATAGATCCACAATTTTTCTCTCTTCATGCAGGTGGAGCAAAAGTGTAACATTGCTGTCTTCATACTAAGAAGTGAATGTAAAAGAGTTCTAACTGCTTTGCATTATTCAATAGCACTTAACATCCTTTTGCTTTCACCCCTGAAGGTACTGTCCATGATCAGTCATTCCGTGTTTTAATTATTATTTGTGTTTTTCTTTCTTCTCCATGAAAACTTACCTCAAGTATGTGCCTGATTATTTTATTTTTTTGTGACATTTTATTTATAAATCTTTGTTTAACTTTTCACTTCTGACAGTATAGTGGCATTGAAGAGTTTGGTGTTATAAGGTTCTCAATTATTTGTCCAAGGTTTTAATGTTGTCATGGTGATGAAGTACAGTATGGATCGGACAATCAAGGATTTTACTGTGTTTTGAAATTGCACTCTCTTAGTTTGAATAGTTTAACCAACATAGTCTCTTTGAAGAATGGTCTGAGCTAGGGCTAAATCTATGGTGAGATGACAAGAGTCACTTAATGTTTTATGCAATGGAGGACCAAACTTGAAACAAAGAAGAACCATTCCAGTTATTCATTACATGAAAAATATTGCTTGAGTCGATATGATAGAAACAGACCTAGACTCATGAAGCATTGTATTATGAAAGGAGAATTTTGATTGGTTAAATTATGTAACTGGATTGTGTAAGAACCAATCAGTGGCCTTGTTTGTTATATGTTGTTTCTGTGTTCTCTTGCTTAACACAATACCAGAACCTTATGAAATTGTTATTTTCAAAATTGTGATAATAATCAGTAAGCCTGCTGAAACTCTAATAAGGTCAAACAGATATGATTTGTCATGTTGTTACCAAATATTTGTAACATTGTTTTCCCGTATAATCTAGTGAAAACCAACTCTAAACTGTTAAACGGGCATTACTTCTTTTATATTTTAATATGCGTCCCGTTCTTTTACTCGTTCTGCATTATGTGAGAACTGTTTCTTTTAAGTGTATATATTTGATCTTTTGTCTTAGTGAAATTTTCTGTCATAATATGATTAAATGTTACTCATTGACTCACTTTCAACGGTCACAAAACGTTCATGGTCACTGGTTAGCTTGTCCATTTATCAGACTCGCAAGTAGATATAAAAGGCAATGGAAAATATTAAGCTTCCAAAAGCCATCTTTTCTAGGTTTGATAGGCATGGTAACCTCCACCCAGAATTGTTGTTCATTTTTCTTTTCATCCCGTTGACCTCTGCATACTGGTATTTGTAGAATTCCTAAGATAAACCAGGGGCACTAACACTGTTATTGAATGACATTTATAGAATTTCTAAGATAAACTATGGATAATGTAATTGAATGACATTTGTAGATAAACCAACTATGGATAATGTAATTGAATGACATTTGTAGATAAACCATGGGCGCTGACAATGTAATTAGATATTGTTTGTGACTGTTGACAAGAAAGCATTGAGTACTGTTAACTGTTAAGGAGACGTTAATTATAAAGTATTCATTTTTTCTGTAGAGAGAGTTAAAACTATATTCAAGATACAGTATTTTGATGATGTTGTTTCTGCTGTTGTGTTATATGTCAAGTTATCAACATTTTGAAATATTTATACATCTATGCAAACTTTTCAAAACATTCCATATTGATTATACAAATATTTTTTTAACAGGTTTAAAGAAATTATTTTTAAAGATTTATCTTTTCTTGTTAAATTGTTGTTGTAATATATGTATGATGTTACCAATTCCAAAGGCAGAGTACTCTATGCAAACGTATATAAAGGTAGATAAGTTTGGAAATCAGATTTAAATGCTTTAGGAAGTGAAATTACACCTTTTCAACCTTTTACTACTCATTTCAAGCTTCCTAATTTAAGTAAGGCAATATAACACCTTTTTTTACAGTATGAAGTTGGCTAATAATGACAGATATCATGTTTGGAAAATTGGAGATCTAGACCAGGTTCATACTGACTATACAGTTTGCTAAGTTCTTGTTGTCAACATTAAGAGGTTGTTTTGAACGAGGCTTCCTTTTTATCACAGCAATGAAATTCGTTCATTATAACAGTTTATGGACGATTGATGAACAAACCTTTTAAATCATAATTTCTAAAGAATATATTTCTCACCCCCCCTCCCCCTACCCAAGGTTATGATAGCTAGAAATGTGGCAGGGTTTTTGGGTTGAAAACGTGCACTGAAAACTTTGTCGTAAATTGAACAGTTTTTGGGGTTTCAAGTATTTATGAATGGGATGGTGTTTGACAGGATATGAACTCACGTTAATGGTACGATGTGGTAAATCCAAGTCCTAGTTTATTGAACTTTCTTAGGCATATTTGTCACTTTTTGTTTTTGCCCAATTCGGTTCTTATATCAACATCTAAGAAAATTGTTACGTTTCCTGGATTCGTATAAAACATCAAAACAAAAAAGTAAATAACTTGGCTAAGTAACTTTTACTTTACCATTCGATTTTGCTTAGCATAATAATTGTTTTCTACCAATTTCAAGATTTTAAAGTGACTTAATGGAAAAGGTGCTCTTTTTGTATCAGTCTGCATTTTTTGCCACAAATAGTTTATCGCTCTTTCTAGACCAAAATTTGCATAAAGCATCTATAATTGATGAAGATATTTTGTTTCTTCATCTAAGCACCCTACCAAATGGTTTGGATCACAAATGCATGTTGCCAAAGTATTTTCCATGCTCGTGACTCCTGCTCATATACATGTCGAGGGGGTGATAACGAAACGGTTCTAAGTGCTATTGAATAAAGAAGCAGATAGAGCCTTTATTTGCATGTACCTCCTCGTGACATGTAGAGAAATAATTTATCTGGGCTGTCAAATAATGTCTCGTGAAGTAGAGCAAGGTCATGTCTTCCAACCAAGCTTAGAAATAGTCAGGCTGCCATAGTATGACCTTTTACCTTCATAACTTGAACCAACTGTTAGTAAATGGGGAGGAAAAGTATGTGAAATAAAACAATCTTCTCTCTCTTTCACAGTTTTGTGTTGCATTAAGTGAACTTATACAAATTAAGGCGTCAGTGCGAAAGGGCTCTGTTTGCTTCTTTAATCAATTATAATACTATGGATATTTTGCCTTTCGTTGCTCGAAACCTTAAAATTATGTCAACAAATATTAAAATCAAATAATGTGCATAAGTTTTGGTAATGTTTTTTTTAATCCATACGTATTATTGTATTTGAATTTGTCTTCTTGAGGGAAAATTAGTTACCAACTAAAATTAACTCATTTCATATAATATACCTTTATCATTCCAACCAACCTTAGCAAACGTAGCATAATAATGTACACATTAGAAACTCTCTGAAATAGTAAATTAATGTGCTCTTCACTTTTTGAACTCCAGCAGGTTCATTGAAAGTCACCAGTTGAAGCTGAATTTTATTTTTATTTTTTTCAGACAAAATTGATGGATTCACACTAATTTTTCCGTGCCGTATTGTGTCCCCTTGTTGTAGTACAGTTTTTACCGTTCATTCAATAAAGATCATGAGTCCAAATGAGATTTATTCATCACAAGAGGATAAATAAGTAAAGTTATAATAAATAATGTGATTAGTGAAACTGACTTTGGTTGGGATGATTTGTTGGGAATTTGTTCGTTTTCACAAATCCAAGTATGAAAGACAAGAAAGTTGATAACTGTTTATTACAGAGAATTACAGATGTCTTATTTTACTCGTTCTTCAAATATGCATTCCATTTTATAAGGCATTATATTATATACTGATAACAATTGTGATATTAACCCATGTTTGACGTTAAAAACTTAGAAAAACTATTTGAGAATTTAACATTCCTATGCATCATTTATAATTGTTAGATTTTGTCTTTGTGTGTTTTTTGAAGATTTATTATATGTTATAAGAGAAAATATACTTTTTGATATGAAAAATTATGTACGTTTTTAATAAAAAGTTTGAAGTGTTAAGGTTATCTTCCAGTTTGTTACATTTCTACATGTATTGGCATTTCTAGAAACTGCTCTGTTAAATTGTTCAGTATCGTATTCATATATTCAACCTCTTTCTATGCAAAGTGAGAACTATGTAATAAAAAAAAAAAATGCATTTTTCTGTTTATACCTCTTGTGTATTTCTTATCTTCATTTCAAAAAAGAAAACATTCCATCCCAGCGCGCTCAGATATTGATAAGCTCAGATTTAGATGTAAACATTTTTGACTCGTACAACATCTATGTACATTTTTTTCAAAACATGACATGGACACTTAGTTTGTAAATAGATATAAAAAAAGGTTTATTTGATTGAGTGTATATTAATTTAGTTTAAAGTTTAATTTGATGTATTTTGATTTTAGTTGACATTTGTTTGTATATTATTATTGAATGATTTGATAAATACTGTAGTGAATTTTATTGGTAGCGATGTTTTCTTTTCTTTTGTTTGACCATAGTTACGCTACGTGTTATAGACAATTTTGTGTGTGTTTTTTTATTGGTTTTAATCGTGTACAGTGATTGATGAAACCTCCTTTTTTTATCATCATCCATAAAAACTTTAATCACGGAATAATAAAAATCATTTGGCATTCCTTAGTTGTGTCGTCATGGTGATCGTTTCGCATTTTATGGAAATTAATTAACTAATGATAACAGTACTACAAAACAATTTACAATTTAAACTTAGCGGTGATAAAAAGCAACAATTATTTTCATTTTTCGTTCAACAAAAGAAATAAAACATTAATTAGGTAAACTAGTAAAACTAAAAACATAGAAAAGTACATTTTACAGGTGTTTGCGGGAGTAATTAAACAAATACATATTTTTAAGAAAGTTAATATTTTGCTCTTATGGTGAGAAAAAAACTTATATTGGCATCTAAATAATAGCTTTACATGTTTTAATTGCTAATTGATAAATAATAAAGTTAATTGAAGTTTGATTTGGTCTAAGACTCATTGTTAATTGTCGAAAAAACAGCAAATTTTGTTAACCTGTTGTAAAAATTGTAAAATGATTTAATTGTGAATATTTTAATTTGTCATAACAATAATTACCAATCTTAAAACTATATTTATCGTTTGATGTATATTATTGGTTTATTATGCACTTTTTATTTCTCTTGTCATTGTTCCTCCCCTTGCTTTGTACTATCCTGCATTATTTGGCAAAAGGTTAAACGTGTTTTTTTGTTCGTATAATTTAGAGTAAATCCATTCAGTAGTGGCATTAAGTTTTACTGTTTATTTTACCTTTTTTAATTTAACTTTCATGTGTGTTTTTCTTCTTCTTATCTTCTGTTTTTTTGGGGTGAGTGTTTTTTTTGTACATGTCCTTTTCATCCTCGTTCCATCTGTATCTATTTTGAAACATAAACAAAATACTAAGGACCAACCATTTTTTATTTACTCCGGAAAAAATCTTTTCATTAGAATGGCAATATATCAGAGAGAAAAAATGAAATATATTTGAAGCATGATTTCTAAAATATCTCAGAAAGTAAGTTTATTTATGAATTGAGAACGACAAACATTCTCTAATAAATGGTGTCAGAATATTTAGGTTTTCTGTAATTTAATTTTTTTCATTTAATAGTTAAAATGGTAGTCAATTCTTTATTATCTAGTTTTTTAACATAAAATTTCCATATTATTTCTGTTTTATTTCTTCATAGTTAATATCAAAATATTTTTTCTTTATATCAAAATTATTTATATTGTCCAAGGACTTACAAACCTTTGCTGACTTACAAAGTTATGAAAGATATTTTTTATATACCATCTCATTGTGTAGAATTGAATCATAGAAAGCAGTATGATAGATTTAATACAAGCTCTTATGTACTACCCTTACCCAACCTGTATGTTTGAGAAATAAACGGTTGTAATGGCCCAAAACAAAACAACCATACTTCATCCTTATTTCTTCTGTATCTATTCATAATTATAACACCGCCTCCTCGATAGCCTAGTGGTAGAGTGCTGGCTTCGAGTGCAGGAGGTCCCGGGTTCAATCCCCAGTCAAGGAC